>TARA_R110001592_G_scaffold58860_1_pt1 | contig 72680 bp, 75 predicted proteins | sample TARA_R110001592 | Tara Oceans TARA_R110001592 (sample SAMEA4398387) | marine metagenome | biome: Polar Biome; feature: [SRF] surface water layer (ENVO:00010504); material: water (ENVO:00002006), including particulate matter (ENVO:01000060) such as... | depth 5 m | reverse complement strand
ATGAATAGTTATTAAGCCCTGTCATGGGAAGGAAAAAAATGTTGATGGTCAGCACCAATTCCTTCCCTTGTCAGGCACAATGAACTTTGAGCTTAAAAATTCATTAGATTAATAGTAGCCTGCGCAAGGAAGAGAAAACACCTTTCCCCTAAGATAATTAATAACATTTCTCTTCCTTTGTCGGGCAAAGTGAGTTCATTAAAAAAAGCTATAATTGTAAATTTAATTTTTATAGAATAGCTTTTTTTTGTTAATTATTGTTCGCAATACAATTTTCAGTGATCTTTAAATAATCTTTTTGAATGTCCGTAATTTGTCATAAGTCTGAAAATATAATAATTTTGTCATTCCGACAAAGGAGGAATCCCATTGATTTTCAATAGATTCTTCATGTCGTTTCACTCCATTCTGAATGACAAAAATGGTATTATGAATGAATACGGACATTCAATAATCTTTAAAGATTGAGAATAAAACATTAGTAAAAAAAGATTTAGAATAATTATGAAAGAATGCTGTAAAGACGGTTGTCATCATACAACAAAAAAGTCTAACGTCAAAAAATGGTTCAATTATATAGTGTATACAATACTGGCCCTAATAGTTGGTGGTGCGTTGGTGCTTCAATTATTCAGTTAAGGGAATACGTTAAATGGCTATAGAGAACACAATAGAAACATCTGAAAACACGGGTTTTTACAAACAACTTTTTAAAAAGGTTTTGCTTACTGCAATTGTGGTCATTGCAATATCCTTAAGTTATGCATTATGGACCGGTACAGATTCCGATAGCCTATTCCTGCCTACCTTAATAGTGGGTTTAGCATTGGTCAAAACCATTTTTATAGTAAGGCTCACGTTCATTCAGTTAAGTAAAATAATAAGTGAAAGTCATCAGCTTACCCACGTTCTGTCTTTATTTGGCGTGTTAATTATTTTCATTGTTCTTTCTTTTTCAGCAGATTATCAAGCATTGTATATTTTAAATCCAGAAAATTTTAAATCCACTACACCACTCAATAGTTCATTTTTTCTACAATTTTTTGAGTTTATATATTTCAGCTTAATTACTTTTTCATCAGTTGGATTTGGTGATATAGTACCTGTAACTATTTCTGGCAAAGTTTTAGTGATGATGGAAGTTTTTTTAAGTTTTTTGGTGCTGGTATTTGGCATTGCCAACATTAATAGAATTCACGTCAATTAATAACCTTTTAAAAGCAAAAATCATGAAATGCCATTAACAATTTGCAAACCTCCCGATGGCTCCTATCGGGACGATAGTTGGAAGGCAAAAAAAAATCGTGCTACAATTTAACATCTCGCTGAATTTCGTAAATTTAGGAAATGAAAAAACAGAGGATTTATTTGGACACGTCAATTTTCGGCGGATTGCACGACGAAGAATTCAAAGATTATACGGAACCATTATTTGAGCGGATTAAAAAATCTGAATTTGAAATAATTTACTCAAATATTACGGAACATGAACTGGAAAATGCGCCTGACCGAATAAGAGCAACGGTTGACTTGCTTCCTAAAAATTCGACTGATTATGTAAAATCGGATGTAGAATCAGCAAATTTGGCAAAAAGATACATCGACGAAGGAGTGGTTGGTCCGACATCATATGCTGATTGTTTGCATATTGCTTTGGCAACAATACATAATGCGAACATTTTAATAAGCTGGAATTTTAAACATATCGTAAACGTAGTAAGAATAGTAGGTTACAATTCCGTAAATATTGTGGAAGGCTACAAGCCAATAGATATTCGTTCACCAAGAGAATTATTGAATTATGAAGACTAAAGAAAAAAATACAAAAAAACCCTTTGATGCCGTAAAATTTATGCGTGAACAAAGGGACAGAATTTCAAAGGACATAATGAATTTAAGTCCAGAAGAAATTGTAAAATATTTTGAGCAGAAACAAAACAAAAAGCGGATAAAGCCCAGAGCCTAACACCGTAAGCTATGGCTTGGTCTGTGCCCACTTGGAAAATCCTGCGGATTTTCCAGAGCCAGTTTCTATTTGGTGAGGTCTGTGCCGAGACACGCCACATCTCATATACAAAAGCGATATGATTAACAGGGCATTCCATCCCTGTGCTGAGCGCAGTCGAAGTATGACCTATAAAAACAAATAGATATAAACACATAAAACACCCATGGAAATCAAGCTTTACACACACGAGGATGATTATTCAGGGCATTCCATATGACCGAAATATATAATTATAAACATATGAAATCACTTACGTTAAAAACCTTTTTAATACCTTTAATATTTACTACAAACCAAATTTATAGCCAGATAAATGCAGTGACCGAAAAGGAAGCTGTCCAAAAAATAATGGAATCGTATAAAGAGGCCCTGCAAAACCTAACAACCACAGGGACATTTGAATTATTTGCCAAAGATTCTGAAGTATTTGAGTCTGGTGGTGTGGAAGGTTCCTATGCACATTACATTGAACATCACCTCGGGCCAGAATTGAGGGAATTTAAAAGTTTTACTTTTTCCGATTATAAAATTGATGTCCAAATAGATATACCTTATGCATTTACAACAGAAACTTATAGCTACACTATAGTACTTAACCCTAATGAGAAAGGAAAAGCCAGTATCATTAATAAAAAAGGAGTGGCTACTTCTATTTTAAAGAAAATAGATGATAAGTGGCAAATAATTAAAACCCATTCGTCATCAAGAAACCACAAATAATAATCAATGGTAGGTAGAAAAACAGCACTTAAAATTAGAAAGACACACCGGTATTTAGGTCTTTTCATTGGTATTCAATTCCTGTTTTGGACCATTAGTGGAATGTATTTCAGTTGGACGGATATTGATGACATTCACGGTGACCAATTTAGAAATTTGCACTACCAACCCAAGGCTTTTCAAAACTTGATAAGTCCATCTCAACTGAATGTGCCCTCAGGAATCAGGACTATTGAAATAAGAGATATTAATGATGTTCCCTATTATTGGATAAACCAGAAACAACTATACAACGCCTCAAACGGAGAATTAAAAGAAGGAATAACAGAACGAGAAGCCTTGTATGTGTCCAATCAATTTATGGACAAATCGTTAAAGGTAAGTGACATTAAACTCATTAATGAAATAGACAAAAAACATGAATACCGAGAGAGACTGTTACCGGCCTATGTAATCTCATACCAAACAGATGAGGCCTTAAAGGCTTATGTATCGGTAATTGATGGCAAATTCCAAACTGTAAGACATCGCAGTTGGCGTTGGTTTGATTTTTTGTGGATGACACACACTATGGATTATGAAGGTAGAGACAATTTTAACACCATCGTTTTGCGGGCCTTTTCACTTTTAGGGTTGATTACTGTATTAAGCGGTTTTTTACTTTGGTTTACTTCATCACTTACAATTAGGAAAATGATGAAAAAGAAAAAAGGTGAGTGAAAGCAGAAGAAATAGAAGGAAGACAAGTAAAGGAAAGCACAAATCAAAAAGTGGTATCTCCAGAAAAGATAAAATCATTGGAATTTTTGCCATTAGCATTCTTTTCATAATCGCTGCAATGGCAGCATATTATTATTCGCTTTCAAAAACCAGTCACTAAATCAGAATTATGAATACTACCATTTATATAAAAAGCATGGTTTGCCCACGATGTATATCGGCAGTATCCCAAATTTTATATGAATTAAATATTTCATACAATAGCATAAAACTAGGTGAGGTTGAATTAGTTTCGAAACTTGATGATACTGAAAAAGCAGCATTTTCAAAAAAGCTTAGATCATCTGGTTTCAGTTTAATTCACGACCGAAAAAGTCGGCTCATTGAGCAAATGAAAAATTTGGTTGTAAATAGAATACATCATTCTATTGAAGAGTTCGATATAAAATGGGCCGATGATGTAACAAGAGAACTCAGTATGGATTATAAGTATTTGAGTTCACTTTTTTCGACGGTTGAAGGTATCACTTTTGAGCAATATATCATAAATCAGAAGATTGAGCGCGTTAAAGAACTCATGGTTTATAACGAATTAAGCTTAAGCGAAATAGCCTATAAGTTGAATTATAGCAGTGTTTCCTATTTGAGCAATCAGTTTAAAAAGGTCACAGGAATGACACCTACCCAGTTTAAAAGCTGTTCAATTAAAAACAGAAGGTCTTTGGATGAAATTTAATGTTCCCTATTTTATGTTACTACCTGAAAAACGAACCAAAATGGAAAATATTTAAAATTTTTTGAATGTCCGTAGTCATGCATAATGCTATTTTTGTCATTCAGAATGGAGTGAAACGAAATGAAGAATCTATTGATTATTAATGAGATTCCTCGTTGCCTCGGAATGACAAAATTATTATATTTTTAGGTTTATGACAAATCAAGGATAATCAAAAAATTTTTTATAGTTATGAAATAACCATAACTTTATAAGTCAGTTATAAGAGTAAAAGATGAACAAAAAAACAACAAAAGGAGAAAGTTGGAAGAATTAATTGCAAAGTATAAAACAGACCCAGAAAGTGTTTACAACACTTGGTTTGTGAACAATGATGAGCGTTTAAAGGCATTTCGCTCCATCCGCAGAGGTGTACAGCAGGTCATCAATGATATAAAAGAGAAAAAATTTCCGAACGATTTTAAGGGAAGTTCCCTAGAATTTGTGTTGTCCTGTATTGCCGAACAGAAGCAAATTTTTGTTGGGGTCGCCCACCCGTTTTATTGGAAACCCAAATTAAGAATTCCGGATATTTATGAAAATGAAACCAATAAAATAGCCTTTGGGCAATTTTTGGAAAATTGTTTCGACTATAACACAAAGGAAGAAACCATCATTAAGGAAATCATTAAACTGGACCAACTTAAAATAAAAGGATTGGGACCTGCCGTTGCCAGTATCCTTTATTTTTTGCACCCTACCATAATCCCACCATTCAATACCGCCATAATCAATGGCTACAACACACTTTTTAATGACAAAAAAAAATTGGGCTCGTGGTCGGAATACCTCAAGTTGCGGGAAACAATTATTGAAACAAACGAAAAACACAAGTCTGTTTTATCTAACGATTTAGGGGCTTTTACGGGCTTGCTATTTGAAGTCGGTTCAAAAAAAATGATAATTGGCGATGCAAAATTTGTAACCGAGGAAGATAGAATTAAATTTGAAAATCAGGCAATTAAAAGACGAAAGGAAGTTGTAAACGAACAGTTGGAAATAGATTTGCATTCCGAGATGCAGTACCACCTTTTAAAAATAGGCAATCAATTGGGCTATGATGTTATCAGTGCCTCCAATGACCGTTCCAAATGCCACCAAGGTAACAACTTTTCATTTTTAAGTCTGTCAAAGTTTCCTGAAATGAGCCTGAACAAAGACACGCAAAAGACCATCGAGCTCATAGACGTGGTTTGGTTTGAAAAGGATACCAATAACCCCATCTGTGCTTTTGAAGTCGAAAAGAGCACTTCTATCTACTCCGGTATCTTGCGATTGACGGATTTGGCATATTCATTTAGCAATAGTGAGCAGCATCTGTACATTGTATTGCCGGACAAAAGGGAAAAAGAAGTGGTAATGCAGCTTACGAGACCCTCTTTAAAAAACAATCATAAAATTGAATATATTTTGTTTTCAGATTTAAGGGAACACTGCGATGCACTCTGCAAATTTGGGGACAGCCACAACATTCTAAAGAAGATATCCAAAGTGTGCAACTAATTATTTATGTAAAATTGACTTGCCAAAACCTACCCTCCAATAACTTCGCTTCAACTCATATATACTGTACATTCTGATAAAGAATAAAAGAATATATGACAGGATTAAAGTACTTTGCTACTCGTAATTTTAATATTTCAGCTCATTACGATAGCGATATGGGCTTTGGTATTGGTGCTACTTTGAACTATTAATCCAAGATTAAAATTATTATTAAGAATTATTCTAAATAATTTGGAGTATTGAAATCGCTCTAATATATTTGCAAAATTATTTTTATTTAATCTAAATAAACTAATTATTGTATCATCAACTTATAGAGAAATGAATTTCAAAAACCTCCTTTTTATCTCAACCATTTTAATAATAAGTCAATTTACCAATGCACAGACAAAAGACAGTACAATTGTACTAAAGGAAGTCGTTATTAAAGGTATCAAAACAGTTAACGGCGTTGGGCACCTGCCTGAAACCAAAGGCGGTATTATATACGCCGGTAAAAAAAATGAGGTTATCCTTGTTGATAGTCTGGATGCCAATAAGGCAATCAACAACACAAGGCAAATTTTAGGAAGAGTGCCAGGGCTCAATATAGTAGAGACCGAAACAGGCGGCTTTACTGCCAACGGGATTGCGACACGTGGATTAAACCCTGTGCAGAGCATTGAAATGAACACCAGGCAAAATGGGTATAACATTAGCGCGGATGTTTATGGGTATAATGAAGCGTATTATCTCCCGCCAATGGAAGCCGTAAAAAGAATAGAACTGGTTCGTGGAGCTGCTTCTTTACAATTTGGTTCCCAATTTGGTGGATTGGTCAATTATGTAATAGAAGATGCACCCAAAAACAAGCCCTTTGAATTTGTGACTTCCCAAACCTTGGGGAGTTTCGGTTTGTACAATTCCTTCAATTCTGTTGGTGGCAACTATAAAAAAATAAGTTACTACGGCTTTTTACAATACCGATATATGGATGGGTACAGGTCAAACAGTCAACAAACGCAACTTTCGGGTTATGGTAAGGTACAATACAACCATTCGGACAAATTAAATTTTGGAGTTGAATATTCATTGCTTCGCAATAAAATCAAGATGCCCGGCGGTTTGACCGATGAACAATTCAATGAGAACCCCGAACAATCCACCAGGGCAAGAAACTGGCTAAAGACACCTTGGAACATTATAACTGCTTACGCCAATTATACACCCACAGAAAAAACGACCATTAGTCTAAAATCAACCTATCTTTTTGGGAACCGTTCCATAGTTTGGAGGAATGAGGACGGTGGTGCCGCTGCCGTAGATGATATTGACCCAACAACAAACCAATATGTACCCCGTGAGGTGGGCAAACAGGATTTTAACAATTCAACTACGGAATTGAGGTTGTCAAGACAATATAATCTCGGAAATAACACATCAACAATTGCCGGAGGTGCCCGTTTTAGCTATGGCTGGTTCAAACGTTTAGGTGGCGGAGAGGGAACAACGGGCAGCGATTTTGATTTATCCATAACTGGCGACTGGGGGTATGATTTGGATTTCACGACTACCAATGTCGCCCCTTTTGTCGAAAATATTTTTAGGTTTGGGGATAAATTAAGTGTTACACCCGGCTTTCGATTTGAATATTTAAACAGTACAGCAAAAGGTTATAAAACCGAGGACGATGTAAGAATTGCTTCAAACGAGAGCCGCAAAAGGTATATTCCATTGGCTGGTGTAGGCTTGGAATACAAAACTTCCAGAAACACCAATATTTACGGAAATATCAGTCAGGCATATCGCCCAATAGATTACGGAGAATTAGAACCATTTGGCACCACATCAAGAATTGACCCAAATTTAAAAGATGCTTCAGGTTATAATACCGATTTGGGATATAGGGGAACCATTAAGAATTATTTGAATTTTGATATAGGGGCGTTTTATTTGGCCTATAACGACCGAATTGGAACAGTGCTAAAAAATGACCCGGTCACAAACGAAGCATACACTTTAAGGACCAATGTAGCCAACAGTGCCCATAAAGGAATTGAGAGCTACGTAGAGTTCAATATACTAAAGTTCATAAACCAAGGATCAAAATTTGGCTTAAGTATCTTTAACTCCTTCGCCTATATTGATGCCAAGTACACCAGCGGGGAATTTAAGGGAAATCGGGTAGAAGCAGCCGCAGAGATTATTAATCGTGTTGGGCTAATTTTCAATAATGAAAGATTTTCAATAACGTTTCAGGTAAATTCTGTAGGCGATGCCTTTGGCGACGCCACAAATACAAGACAAAGCGATGGTGCCGTTGCGGGTTATATTCCTGCCTATACAGTTCTGGATTTAAGCGCAAGCTATAGAATTGGGAACTTTGTATTAAAAGGTGGTGCAAACAATTTGACCGACAAACAATACTTTACCAGAAGAGCGGATGAATATCCCGGACCTGGGATTATACCATCGGTTGACAGAAGTTTATATATCGGTTTTACAGCTAGATTCTAATGTGTGTTTGCAAAAGGAGTTTAGATATAATAATGAACTCATCTTGACTTTTTCTATTTCCTAAAAAACGGCTGTAATTTATCCATGTTTCGTTACTTTTCTTATGCGTAGCGATGCTATGCCTTTCAAAAAGTGCCTTGTCTGAACAAATTCCATTTCATTTTCGGTTAAAAACAAAAAGTCAAGATGAGTTCATTTTCAATATATTACGTTTTGTAGGTTTTAATGGACCTCACAGGTTTTTGAAACCTGTGAGGTCTTGATGCTCATGGAAACTTTCAATAGATTATTTTCCAAAATTAGTTTTTGCCATGTCCTTAGGTAGTTTACTATTAAGTTTTATAAAGGGCAAATCAATAAAATCTCAAATCAAGCCAGTTAATTATTTGTTAATGTATTTAAGTATTTGCTTAAATACGAATTTAATTATATATTTGCACATCTAAAACAACTAAAATGAAATTAGAAATTACCTGTACACGAGCTGAAGCCAATCATAAACAGTTGCAAAACTGTATGACAACCATAGAGAACATGGAAGGAAGTTTTCAAAGAATATCAAAACTGTTATCCATTTCAAGTAATGCTGTGCGCTTGAAAATTCTGTATCTGCTGAATATGGAGCATGAGCTTTGCCCTTGTGATCTGGCGGATGTTTTAAAAATGAGTGTACCCGCTGTATCGCAACACATCCGTAAAATTAAGGATGCAGGAATAATTACTTCAAGACGCGATGGTCAAACGCTTTATTATTCATTAAATGAAGATGATACAGAGATATTGAATATTATCTTCAAGTCCATAAAACCAGAACGAAAAACAGCCTAAATTTTTATGATAATGAAAACCGAAACAACATCAAAAAATGCAGCCTATACAGGTCTTTTTGCTGCCATTGCTGCATCGTCGTGCTGCATTCCGCCTGTTATTGCATTGATTGCAGGAGTAGGGGGCGGTGCCTCTGCCTTGTCGTGGATGGAGCCGTTTAGGCCTTATTTGATTGCCATTGCCGTTGTGGCCATTGCGTATGCTTGGTACATGTACTTGAAGCCCAAAAAGGCCGATGATTGCTGCGAAGTGGATGCTAAACCCAAATGGTATCAAACCAAAGGCTTTCTAATTGGGGTAACGCTTTTTGCTGCGGTTTCGATTGCTTTCCCATACTATTCGCATGTTTTTTATCCCGACAACAAAAAAGAAGTGGTCATTGTCAGTGAATCCAATGTTCAAACCATCGATTTTGATGTCAAGGGAATGACCTGTGCTTCATGCGAAGAACATGTAAAACACACGGTTAATAAACTGGAAGGCATCGTATCTGTGGAGGCTTCCTTTGAAAACGAGAAGGCAGAAGTGAAATTTGACAGCACCAAAACATCTAAGGAAGATATAGAAAAAGCCATAAATGCTACGGGCTATAAAGTAGTAAAACAGAAATAACCAAATATAAGAATCATGAAAAAATTATTTGCAGTACCTATGCTAGCTTTGTTTTTAATCTCTTTTCAAGCCAATGCACAAGGTAATGAAACCGTTAAAGAAGAAGTGAATAACGTTTCAAATGGCCAAAATATTAAAACAATAAAATTTAAAATAACCGGAATAACCTGTGCAGGGTGTTCAAATGCTATTTATAAAGCTTTAAAAGAGGTTGATGGCGTAATAGAACATTCGGTTGAATATCCTGGAGATATTGCGGTTATACAATTTGATAAAACAAAAACAAGTATTGAAGCATTAAAGCTTGTAATAGAGAAGAAAGGTTATAAAGTAAAATTATTAAAGGATAAAGTATAAATTTTATAGCCTTTTGTAATCATGAAAAACAATAAACCAGAAAATATAGAAACCATACCATTGGAAATAAACGGGATGACCTGTAATGGTTGTTCATCACATATCGAAAAAGATATGAATGCTAAAGATGGCGTTTTAAGCAGCATAGTAAATCACGTAACAGGAAAGGCCGAATTTACCATTGACATCAACCGAATAAATAAAGAAAAATTAATCGAAGCGGTAAATAGTATTGGTAAGTATTCGGTAATAAATGGTGTTGAAAAAGAGGACGCTAGTACTTCAAATTCAGGGACTGCAATTTCCAAAGTATCCAACAAGGCCAAGAATCAATTCGATTTAATTATAATTGGCGGTGGTTCCGCTGCCTTTTCAGCGGCCATAAAAGCTGAAAGTCTAGGGCTTACTACGTTGATGGTAAATGCCGGTCTGGATTTTGGTGGCACCTGTGTCAATGTAGGTTGCGTCCCTTCAAAAAACCTGATTAGGGCCGCCGAAACGGTATATCACGCTTCGCATTCAAATTTTAAGGGCATCAAACCAAGAGGCGCGGACATTGATTTCAAACAAATTATAAAAGACAAAAAAGCATTGGTCGCTGCATTGCAACAACAAAAGTATATGGATGTTGTCAGTGATTATAAAAATTTGACCATGCTTAAAGGTTGGGCAGAGTTTATGGATAAAAACACCATTATTGTGGATGGAAAAGACACATTCACTGCAACGAATATTCTTATAGCTACAGGAGCAACAACAAACATTCCAAACATTGAAGGCTTAAATGAAGTGGGATACTTAACAAATGTTTCTTTGTTCGATTTAGAAGTAAAACCTAAAAGCTTAACGATAATGGGAGCTGGCTATATTGGATTGGAAATAGCCATGGCTTACAACCGTTTAGGTGTAAAAGTGCGTATCATTGAATTTACCGATAGACCTTTACGTAGCCAAACCAAAGATATTACCGATGTTTTGGAAGCTCAAATGGAAAGCGAAGGCATCGAGATCCTCCCAAATTTCAGGGCCTTTAAATTTGAAAAAGATGGAGACAGTACTATCATTCATTGCAACTGTCCTGATGGTTCTACAACTCAAATTGTCGAAAAAGGACATATTGTCGTAGCTACGGGAACAAAACCCAACACCTCTAAATTAAGGCTTGATAACATTGACTTAAAACTTTCAAAAAAAGGGCATATTTTAGTTAACGAAAAAATGGAAACCAATATTTCCAATATTTACGCAGCTGGTGATGTGACCAATACACCGCCATTCGTATATACAGCGGCAACCGAAGGAAGTACAGCCGTAAACAATGCATTTTCTTTATCAAAAACCGGTATCGATTATTCATCCTTACCTTGGGTAGTATTTACCGACCCACAAATTGCAGGTGCTGGAATGGACGAACTGGAAGCAGGGAAAAATGGCATCCCTTTTGAAGTATCTAAATTGGATCTGATTCATGTTCCGAGAGCCCTGGCAGCCCAAGATACCAGAGGCTTTATAAAGTTAATTCGCAATACGGAAACCGATAAATTAATAGGCGCAAGAGTCATAGCACCAGAAGGCGGCGAACTGATTCAGCAATTAAGTATGGCCATTAAATATGGTATCACAGTAAACGATTTGGCTGAAAGCTTTTACCCTTATCTAACATTAGGGGAAGGAATTAAATTAGCGGCCATAACCTTTGGAAAAGATGTTTCTAAATTGAGTTGTTGTGCTAGTTAAATTTGAGTTATGAAAACAAAACCACATAAATTGCCCTCTGACTTGATTTTAGACATTAAAACCAGACTGAAAACATTAAGCGGTCAGATAAATGGTGTTGTAAAAATGCTCGATGAAGGAAAAGACCCTGAACAGATAAACATTCAATTCAAATCCATTGACAAGGGAATCCAAAAGACACATTACTTGCTGTTGGATGAAGTGTATCGCAAGGCACTCGCCATCGGAATCGTAAAGGCAGTGGACTCTTGCCCCGGAAACTGTGGAAATGAAGATAAAATTGATTACCTAAAGCGTGAATTCCCCAACTTGGAATTGTCCGACTTGACAGACAAATTGAAAGAAATCCAAACTATTGAAAACAGATTAAAAGACTACAACGAAAAAAAAGCCTAAAAAAATTTGGTTACCCCCTACCTACCGTTCTCATCTTTGTTCTATTATTAATTTAAACTTGAAATAAGATGAATTGTGCAACAATCACGAATTCATTAAAAAAAAAGAGCATTATGAGTAAACGACAAATCGAAATTTTTACAGCAGGTTGTCCAGTATGCGAACCTGTGGTACAAATGGTAAAAGAGACAGCAGGGAAAGACTGCGAAATCACACTTCATAACTTATCCGAGCAATGCGAAAGTAAAATCTGTGTTTCAAAAATGAAGGAATATGGAGTTAAAACAGTTCCAGCGATTGCTGTTAACGGAAAACTATTAAGCTGCTGCACAAACATCGAAATCACAAAAGATGATTTGACCAATGCAGGAATAGGAAGCTGTTAGGTATGGCAATCGCTAAATTGAACAAAAAGGCATCTATGGGGACTGCTGTATTTTCAGCAGTTTCCCTAAAGCTTTGCTGTTGGGGACCACTATTGTTAACAGGTGTCGCAGGTATTAGTGGTAGCTCGGTGTATTTTTCTTGGCTAATTGCCTTAAAACCTTATTTGTTAGCAATTGCATTTTTGTCCTTGGGCTTTGCTTTTTATAAAGTTTACAAAAAAAAGAAGGTGGGTGATTGTGATAACTGTGAAACTGATAAACCATCATTTTTTAAATCTAAATTCTATGTGTGGTCGGTTGCCGTGTTTGTGGTTGTAATGACCTTGGTTTCGTATTATCCTCAATTGTTTCACAAATCAATAGGAAATGACGCTGTAATTGCAAATCAAACAGATATTCAATCTATAATACTTTCTATTGAAGAGATGGTATGCTCTGGTTGTGAAGAAAATATCAATCATTCAGTGAAAAAATTAGATGGAATTTTAGAAATAAATACTTCTTATATAAAAGGAACTTCTGAAATTAAATTTGATAGCACAAAAACAAGCGTCAATGAAATAGAAGAAGTAATTCAATCAAAAGGATATAGTATTAAAAAATAATAAAGGTGAATAAACTAATTCTACAACTTTTTCGGCATATTCCATAACAAGTTCTTCAGGTTAATTTCTGAATTTTGTAAATGACAAATCAGAATGAGATTATGGAAGCTATAAATATATTTGAAACCAAAAAAAGGCTTACTGGCGATGGTGTAAAGAACTCATTTCCAGTAACGGGAATGACCTGTGCATCGTGTGCAGCGAGTGTAGAATCTGTGCTAAAGCATACCGAAGGTGTTTTTGATGCCAGCGTTAATTTTGCCAGCAGTTCTGTTTTGGTGGAATATGATAAAACCCTTAATCCCGAGAACCTTCAAAATGTATTAAGAGGCGTTGGTTACGATTTAATTCTGGATACGGAAAACCCATCAGAAATCCAACAAGAACTTCAGCAACAGCATTATCAAGATATAAAAAGCCGTACGATTTGGTCGGCTGTTTTGACCTTGCCCATCTTCATACTGGGAATGTTCTATATGGATTGGGTACCCGGAAAATGGATTTCCTTGGTGCTTACGTTTCCGATACTCTTTTGGTTCGGTCGCAGCTTTTTCGTTAACGCTTTTAAGCAAGCAAGGCACGGTAAGGCCAATATGGACACTTTGGTGGCTTTAAGTACCGGAATCGCCTTCCTTTTTAGTGTCTTCAACACCTTTTTTCCTGAATTTTGGTTGAGCCGTGGTATCGCGCCTCACGTGTATTATGAAGCTGCTACGGTCATAATTACCTTTATTTCCTTGGGAAAACTACTGGAAGAAAAAGCAAAATCCAATACTTCTTCAGCCATCAAAAAACTGATGGGCCTACAACCTAAATCGCTAAAGATTATTGAGAATGGCAAAGAAATTGAAATCCCCATTTCATCTGTTCAGGTAGGGCAAACTATTCTTGTAAAACCCGGAGAGAAAATTCCTGTTGACGGATTGGTATCTAAAGGAAGTTCTTATGTTGACGAAAGTATGATTACAGGAGAACCCGTTCCCGTAGAAAAGATAAAGGATGAAAAGGTATTTGCAGGAACTGTAAATCAAAAAGGTAGCTTTCAATTTACTGCTGAAAAAGTAGGTGGCGAAACTTTGTTATCACAAATCATCAAAATGGTTCAGGAAGCGCAAGGAAGCAAAGCACCTGTCCAAAAACTGGTCGATAAAATTGCCGGTATTTTTGTTCCAGTCGTTTTAGGCATTTCTATTATTACGTTCATTGTCTGGATGTTGGCTGGAGGCGATAATGCATTTTCGCAAGCCTTATTGACTTCAGTCGCCGTGTTGGTAATTGCCTGCCCTTGTGCGTTGGGATTAGCAACACCAACAGCCATTATGGTGGGAATAGGAAAAGGTGCAGAAAACAATATTCTCATAAAAGATGCCGAAAGTTTAGAGCTTGGGCATAAAGTGAATGCCGTCATTCTTGATAAAACAGGCACGATTACGGAAGGAAAACCTTTAGTAACAGATGTACTCTGGAAGGATAATCTTGAATATCAAAATGAATACAAGCAAATTCTTTTGGGTATCGAAGCACAATCGGAACACCCTTTGGCAGAAGCAGTGGTAAACCTTTTGAAAGAGGAAAATATTGAACAAGCTGAAATTGATTCCTTTGAAAGTATTACCGGAAAAGGTGTGAAAGCCCAAACAGAAAATGGGTCAAAATATTTTGTGGGTAACCATAAGTTAATGCTTAATGAAAATATTCAAATCGACTTTTCCTTAATGCAAATAGCAGAAAGTCTGGAAGAACAGGCAAAAACAGTAATATTCTTTGGTAATGAAAAACAAGTGCTGGCGATACTCGCCATTGCAGACAAGATTAAGGAAACTTCCAAAAAGGCGATAGCAACCCTTCAAGAAAGAGGCATTGAAGTCTATATGCTTACTGGAGATAATAATAAAACCGCATCTGCTGTAGCAAAACAGGTAGGGATAACAAATTACCAAGGCGAAGTAATGCCTTCAGACAAAGCAGCTTTTGTTGAAAAATTACAAGCGGATGGAAAAATAGTGGCGATGGTTGGAGACGGCATCAACGATTCACACGCTTTGGCACAGGCCAACGTAAGTATTGCAATGGGCAAAGGTTCGGACATAGCAATGGATGTGGCAAAAATGACATTGATAACGTCAGATTTACAATCCATCCCAAAAGCATTGGAACTGTCAAAAAGAACCGTGTTGGGCATCCGCCAGAACCTGTTTTGGGCATTCATATATAATATCATTGGAATACCGATTGCGGCAGGCGTTTTGTATCCCGTAAATGGGTTTTTATTGGACCCAATGATTGCAGGAGCGGCAATGGCGTTCAGTAGCGTATCGGTTGTTGCCAATAGTTTAAGACTTAAACGAGTAAAACTTTAAGAGGTCGTTTTGGAAGATATGATTAGAATTTTTATAAATTATTTTTGATGCAGGACGAGACAAAATCTTTTAAGGATAGCGTCGCTATCGTTCAAAATTTTAACGAAGTAATGTGTAAAAAGAAGCATAAAAAAGTAATTGATATCTTTTAAAATGACCTCTATTATTAATTATAAATTCAAATATTATGAAAACTTTAAAATTTAAAACAAATATCAATTGTGGAGGATGCATCTCGAAAGTAACCCCTTTTTTAAACAAGCAAGAAGGTGTCAAAAGTTGGGAAGTGGATACCGCTAATGCTGATAAAATCCTGACCATTGAAAGCGATGGGGCAACCGAAGAAGATGTAAAAACTACATTACAGAAAGTAGGCTTTAAAGCGGAAACAATAAATTAAAACATTGCAGTATAATAGATGGAACAGCAAACCTATAAAATTATTAGGTTGTCTAATGTTTAACGAAGTTTTTTTAACTAATTTTCCCTAAATAATAAACCAATGAAAACAAAACACGCTATTCTAGTGATTTTATTGATAAGTTTCTTTAATCTAAATGCTCAAAAAATTTTCAAAACAGAAGATGGGCATATCATGATGATGGCATTGATTGATAGTTTACCTATCAAAGCGGATAGCCATAAGCTTGATTTATATCTTGATTATGAAACTAAAATTATAAATGGGAAACTTGACCTTAAAACCTTATCAACCGATAATCCCGAAATCAACTCGATTTTAAAACAAGTAGAATCCCCTTTGTTATTACATTTAACAGGAATCATTCCCTCGGTAGATTTTTTAGCCCATAGGCACGATCCCATTACTTTTAACTGGGTCGTCACCATTACCCACAAAACCCAAACCTTCAAATCAAATTTTAAAGCAACAATTACACATATAGACCAATCAGCATTGATGTCTTGTTTAATAAGCGCAAGGGGTGAGATTATAACATCCAACGCAGGTTTAGACGATGTAATACAGGGATTGGGCAAGACCATTGAAGTTGAATTTGCACAATTGGTCTTAAAACCGGAGTAACGGAATGCTTATTGTAATTAACCTATTAATTGTATAAAAAAAGTATGTGATAAATGTATTATAACCAACTTTGAAAAGAATAGGGTCGTAGTGATGGACTTTTAAATGAGATACTAGTTGTGATCGATGTTTGCTCTAGTTTGAACAAAAAAACAACTGTTATTAGCTGGAATGCCGAGGCTAATAATTTGGAGAAAACCCTATCTGTAAAAAATAAGGGATCGTTCAAGAGTATTTTGAACACCAATATGCTATGCCAAATTTGCGTCAAGTAATCTGGTATTAGAATAAAGATGAAAATGAATTCCTTTCTTTCCTTAAAGAACCATAGAGATTGATTTCATTGAGGGTTAACTTTTAAAAACGCAAACTTATGGTTGTTATAAATGAACACAATCTTCAAAAGAGGGTATAATCTAGCGATAATTATGCAAAACAAATTTGACCAGTAAAAAATAGTTCAGCGTTTTTTGCTTGGAATAAATATAGATATGTATAAAATCTTTAAGTTTGTAAATTAGATAACAACAATTAATTCACTAAAACCAAAAGTATGAGTAAGTATTTAAAATCAATTGGACTAATAGTCACCATTCTTTTAACTTTTGTAAATTGTAAAGAACAAGAACAAAAAGTGGAAGAAGTGGAAGAAATAGTCACTGTTGACGTTTCAGCAGAAAAAGAAGCTGTGGCTGCAGTCATGAAAAGCTATAAGGACGCAGTGCAAAACCTAACGACCCAGGGCACCAAGGAACTCTTTACAAATGAAGCCACGGTTTTTGAATCTGGTGGTTCCGAGGGCACTTATGAAACTTATGAATCCCATCACCTGGGCCCAGAACTCAAAGCATTTGACAGTTTTACCTTTTCAGATTATGAAATTGATGTAAAAATAGATATGCCTTACGCATTTACCACCGAAACCTATGTTTTTACAATAGGCCTAAAAGCCAATGAGGAAAAAGGCAGGGAAGCAAGGATTATTAAAAAGAAAGGTGTTGCCACTACCGACTTAAAGAAAATAGATGGTAAGTGGAAAATAACCAAAACACATTCTTCGTCCAGGGATATTAGAGAATCGTCCCACTAACGCTTTTAATATTATCAAAATTAAACACCCATCAAGTGAAATGAGGCTGTCTTAAAAGTGTGGTTTTACGTCATTGCGAGGAACGAAGCAATCTGTAAGTTGTTAGTAATCAATCAACAGATTACTTCACTGCGTTCGTAATGACAACTTGTTTTAACTTTTCAGACAGCCTCATTTTAATTTAACATGTATTTAAGTTTTGGCTTAATGGTCAAAAATAGTTGGTAAAATTCTTTAGATTAACTATTATACATCTTATTTTCAACCAAATAACAAAAACAACAAAGAGCATGCCAACACATTAGGGTTTACTCTTTCTCTAATAAGACAAAATGCTTTTGTGATATGTGCTTCAACTGTTTTAGTAGAAACATTAAGATATTCAGAGATTTCTTTATTACTTAGTCCTTCTTGCCTGCTCAATAAAAAAATGTTTTTGCATTTTGGCGGTAAATTCTGGATTTCTTTTTGCACCAAGAGATAGAGCTTTTCCAAAACATTGAAATCTTCCTCTACAATGGTATCAAGTGCTTCAATATATTTCTTTTCCAACAACGTAACAGATCGATTCTTTCTATATTGGTCTATATACTCATTATAAACAGATTTGTACAAAAAGCTTTTAATGGAAAAATGTTCTTTTAAATACTTGCGTTTTTCCCATGTTCTTATATATACATTCTGTACAATATCCTCTGCCATTGCCTTGTCGTTCACCAAGCTGTTTGCATACACGCACAATTGGTGGTTGTAACAGTTTACCAAAAAAGAAAATGCAGCTTCATTACCCTTTTTTAGGTGTGCTATCAAATTAGCGTTTTCTTTAAACTTACGGCGCATTCGTTGCTGAATATTAATTGTTTGTTCAATAATGCAACAATATTAATAAAAAAAAATTGAATGTCCGTAATCATGCATAATGCTATTTTTGTCATTCAGAATGGAGTGAAACGAAATGAAGAATCTATTGATTATTAATGAGATTCCTCGTTGCCTCGGAATGACAAAATTATTATATTTTTAGGTTTATGACAAATCAAGGATAATCAAAAAAAAAAAATCAATTTTATTAGGGTTTTGCAAATGGGCTTCGTAATATAATTAATGAAGAACACCGAAGGTAAAAAATTACTGGCAAAATATTTCTCAGGCTCTATATCTGCAGCCGAGTTGGATGGGCTTATGTTATGGCTCGAAAACAAGGATGTCGAAGACCTTTTCATTTCCAGTTCAAAAATAGATTACGCAATCCGCAACAATATATCCCAATTCAACACAAAGAAAACCGAAAAACTGCTACTTGACAAAATAAGAAAAGATAAACATATTTTAAATAGGTTTAAGATAAAAAAGCTTTTTAAATATGCTGCAGTTTCATTGCTTTTTATAAGTATTGGCTATTTTTTACACAACAATTTTAATACTGCAAATAAAGTCGATGTCACAACCATTAATAAAAACGAGATAATTTTACAGTTAGAAGACGGAAACCTTAAAATACTTTCTGAAGATGGCACGGAAAAAGTGATTAACAAAGACGGAGCAATTATAGGTTCACAAAAAGGAAATCAATTGATTTATAACAATCAACCAATTGTTGAAACGCTGGTTTATAATACGTTGATTGTGCCTTATGGAAAAAGGTTTGAATTAAAACTATCAGATGGTACTCATATTTATTTAAATTCGGGGACTTCTTTAAAATACCCCATTAAATTTTTAGAAGGGGAAAAACGGCAGGTGTACTTAAATGGAGAAGCGTTTTTTGATGTTACAAAGGACACCGATCATCCATTTATTGTCAATATGAACAATGTCGGTGTGAGGGTATTTGGTACAAAGTTCAATGCATCGTCCTATCCCGAAAATGATGAAGTAAATACTGTTCTGGTAGAAGGATCTGTGAGTATTTTTAATAACAATTTGGAATATAATGAAAAAACAGCCTCATTATTAAAACCAGGATTTATAGCATCATGGAACAAGCACAACAAAGAAATTTCCATTGAAAAAGCAGATATAGCCATGCACACATCTTGGGTAGATGGGCGTATCCTTTTTAGGCACCTACCATTTAAAAACATCGTGAAAAAACTCGAGCGACACTACGACGTAACCATTACCAACAACAATAAAACTTTAGATGAAGAATTTTTTACGGCCAGTTTTGATATAGAAACCATCGAACAGGTCATGGAAGCATTTCATAAAAACTATAACATTAATTACTCTATAATTAACAATCAAATAATAATTAACTAAAACTTTAAAAAATATGACATAAAAAAACTAATTCAAAAAACTAAAACAAAATCAAAAAAAGACTTATATCCTTATATTTTATATTTCGAAATACATTTAAAAAGGATAAAAAAACCGGAATATGCTGGAACATATCCCGATTTTAAAACATGATCAATAATTATTAACCAATTAATTCATTACAAAAATATGAAAAATCTATTTAAGCAAAGGAGTTTAACTTCTTTTCAAATAAAATTCGATTTAAAAATGAAGCTAACCACATTATTCCTAATGGTCGCTTTTCTAAATCTTTACGCAAATGATTCTTATGCCCAAAGAACCAGGATTTCATTGCAGATGGAAAATGCTACTATTGAAAACGTTTTGTACAAAATAGAATCTCAAAGTGATTTTAAATTTATGTTCAACGACAGTGAAGTTGACTATAAAAAGAAAGTTAGCGTTATAGCGAATCGCGAACGTATATCTTCTATTTTAACAGAACTATTTATAGATTCAAACGTAACCTTTGAAGTATATGGAAAACAAATTATTTTAAAAATCGATCCGTTAAAAAATCAAGGCAATGTTGCTCCTGTTAAAGAAGCAGAGTTGATTCAACAATTACAAATAACCGGAACGGTATCGGACATAAACAACCAACCATTATTAGGAGTAAATGTTTTGGTTGTTGGGACCGGCACTGGAGCAATAACAGATTTTGATGGTAATTATAGTATTAATGTAGATTCAAATCAAGCCGTATTGGTGTTTACCTATATTGGTATGAAAACCGTACGTAGGGTAGTTGGGCAGGACACTACGGTAAATATCCGTATGACAGAAGATGACCAATCGTTAGAAGAAGTTATTATTACCGCAACTGGTAATCGTAAACGGGTAGAAATGGGTAATTCTATAGCCAACTTAAAAGTTTCGGATGATGTTAAAGAGCGTCCTATTAATAACGTTTTTGACATTCTTCAAGGTCAAGCTGCAGGCGTCTCAATTGGATCCAGTGGAGGAACGGTAGGTATGGGTTCTAGAATTAGAATTAGAGGTTCTAATAGTGCTTCATTATCCAACGAACCTGTGATTTATGTTGATGGCGTTTTAATTAACAACGAATCCAATTCAATCTCATTCGAGACTGGAGGGCAATCGCCTTCAAGACTCGATGATATCAATCCAGAAGATATAGAGTCTATCGAAGTTGTTAAAGGGCCATCAGCTGCAACACTATACGGTTCTATTGCTGCAAATGGTGTAATTTTAATCACGACGAAAAAGGGACGTGTTGGCGAACCAAAATGGTCTGCATTTATGGAAAGTGGCTTAGTGGAAGATGTAACAACCTACCCAAAAAACTATCAGGCACTTGATGCCTCAGGAAATCCAGGGTTTAATTTTGAAGCTGCAGATGGCACATTTGTGCCGAGTGTAGTAAACTCTTTTCAACCGCTTAACGATCCACGTACATCGCCTTTCCGAACTGGCCAGTCGGCTGGTGCTGGGTTAAGTGTTGCAGGAGGAGGAGAATTTGTAACTTACTTTCTTTCTGGTAGTTTTTCAAATAACGAAGGAGTTGTACCTGTGAGCAACATTAAAAAAACAAATTTTAGAGGAAATTTTGGAGCGCAGATCACAGATAAATTAAAGATGAGCTTAACAACAAGTTATACAAATAGTAATTTGGAGTTGGCGTTAAATGATAATTTTGCACTGGCTTTAATGAGCCAAGGGCTTAACGGCACCTCATCAATCGATATAAATAACGGTTGGGGGGAATTTACACCAGCAGAACTGTTTACCATTGATACAAGACAATTGGTAAACCGTTTTACAACAGGTTTGGAAACTATTTGGAAGCCATCTGAAAAAATAAATGTGCGTGTATTTGGAGGTCTGGATTTTACATCGCGATGGGATTCTCAATTTTTTCCAACAGGAGAAGCACCAGCATTTTTAAATTACGATCAAGGTGCACGTTTTTCAAACAGGTTCAACGACTTTGTTTACACATTGGATGCCGTGGGTTCCTATAGCACTAATTTTTCAAAAAATATTACATCACGCTCATCTGTAGGGCTTCAATACTTACAAAAACTTACACAAGGAACTTTTGCAACCGGACTGCAATTGGTTGCCGGCAGTAACTCCATTGCTGGAGCAGCCGTTACCCTTAGTAACGAAGAAACCACTGAGCAACGTACCATTGGCGCTTTTTTTGAAGAACAAGTAGGATTTAATGATAAGCTGTTTGTAACCGGTGCGGTACGTACAGATAGGGGTAGTTCATTTGGGTCCTCATTTAAATCTGTTTTTTACCCAAAATTAAGTTCTTCTTGGCTAATCTCAAATGAAGATTTCTTTAATCCCAATGATAAAAATTGGATCAACTCCTTAAGATTAAGAGGTGCATGGGGAGCTTCTGGGGTACAACCTGGAACAAATGATGCCCTGCGCTTTTTTAATCCAATTGCTGCAACAGTTGATGGTGTAAGTGTTACAGGTGTTACTATTGGTGGTGTAGGAAATACAAATCTTAAACCAGAACGTTCAGAAGAACTGGAATTTGGGGCCGATATAAAATTATTCTCTAATCGAATAGGTCTTGATCTAACGTACTTTAACAAACAAACACAAGACGCATTGATATTCAGGCAATTGCCACCATCGCTTGGTGTTGGTGCCGGTCGTTTTGAAAATTTAGGTTCTGTTAAAAATTCAGGTTTAGAAGTTACTTTAAATACTAGCATCGTAGAGACTGAAAAATTTTATTTCGACCTAGGTATAGTAGCATCATTTATTGACACTAAACTTAAAAAATTGGGAGAAGGCATTCAGCCAGTTATATTTAATGGTGTGCAAAGACATGTAGAGGGCTATCCGTTAGGGGGCTATTGGGACGAACAATATACTTATAGCGATGCCAATGGCGATGGCTTTATTGGTCAGAATGAAGTACAGGTAGGGGAAACGGTTTATTTAGGAACGCCATTTGCTACTACTGACATTACATTTTCCCCAACAGTAGGGTTGTTCAACAATGCACTGGTTTTTAGGGGATTGTTAAACTATAAAGGCGGTCAAAAACTTTATAACAATACTGGAGCATGGAGAAATGGTAATAGTAATACTCAGGAACTAAACGATCCTAATGCATCTCTGGCAGGACAAGCAAGAGCTGTAGCTTCTAAATTTTTGGGTACCAATGCTGGATATATAGAAGATGCGTCATTTTGGAGGTTAAGGGAAATATCGCTTACTTACAATGCACCTCAAAAATTTGTAAGCAGTATTGGATTTTCACGAGTGAGTCTTACTTTATCCGGTCAAAATTTAGGTATATGGACGGACTATTCTGGTCTAGATCCTGAGATCAGTTCAACAGGTCAATCCAATTTCGCAACTGAGGAATTCCTTAGCCAGCCACCTACTCGTTCATGGAAGATTCGTTTAAATCTCTCATTTTAAAAACTGAATTAATTAATCAATAATAAAGATATACTCGAATTATGAAAAAATTAATAAAAAATATAAATATGAATAGAAGTTTTAAAGGGCTGTTTTTAGTTAGTCTTTCACTACTTCTTGCTCTTGGAACAATATCATGTGATAGTATTGTTGATGTTACAGATCCAGATATCGTGACTCCTGAATCACTGAATAGTGAAGCAGGGATACAAACTCTTAAAGCTGGTTCCTTAGGTGATTTTGCTATTGCAATGAGTGGGGCAGCTGCTGGGCATGGTGCAACAACCGGATTAATAACCATGAGTGGTCTGATGGCTGACGAATATGATTATTCGGGAACGTTTCCAACACGTCGTGAAGGTGATACCAGAATTTTACAAAACACCAATGTTGATATGGACAATATTTTCTCAAACATGCATAGAGCACGTGCAGGAGCTGAAGCTGCTATAGATTTAGCCCAAGGTTTTGGGGGTGTTCCTGAAGTAGAAAGTGAAATGCAAAGTATTGTAGGTTACACCTACGTGATGTTTGCTGAAACTTTTTGCAGTGGCGTTCCTTTTAGCAAAGTGCCTTCTGATGGTGGAGCTATTATCTATGGCCAACCATTAACACAAACAGAAATGTTTAGCGCTGCTGTTACTTGGTTCGATCAAGCTATTGCAAATAGTAGTGGAAACTCAGATTTAGCAAACTTGGCTCGTGTAGGTAAGGCACGTGCGCTTCTAGGGTTAGGTCAAATTAGTGCTGCTGCAAGCGAAGTTTCCAGTGTAGCAACAGACTTTGTTTACAACATCGAGCATTCCGTTAACAGTCCAAGACAAGAAAATGGGATTTATGTTATGAGTACCCTCCGTCGTCAGTTTTCAATAGCTGATGGTAAAGGAGTCAATGGATTAATGTACCGATCGGCAAATGATCCTCGTACACCATGGAATGGTGGGACAGATTTTGGGCAAGATGATATTACATTGTATTACAACCAGTTAAAATTCACGTCTTCAAATGCTTCAGTAGCACTTGCTTCAGGAATTGAGGCCCGTTTAATTGAAGCTGAGGCCCTAGCAGATATGGATGATGGAGTTGGTACTCATGACATACATAATGCACTTAGGGCAACTATGAATATTACTCCTGCTTTAGATTTTTCTGCTTTAACAGGTGGTGACCTAATGTTGGCCCACATGGCCGAACGCGCCTTTTGGTTGTACAGTACTGGACATCGTCATGGTGATCTTAGACGTCTTGTTGACGTTTACGGTATGCAAGCATCAGATGTGTTCCCATGGGGCGCTTATTTTAAAGGTGGAAGTTATGATTCCAATCTCAAGTTTCCGGTTCCTCAATCAGAGGCTAATAATCCAAATTATGCTGGATGTTTAGACTAAGAGAAAGGACTGTTTTATAATTATTTTGAATAAAAAGAGGTTTGAGAGAACCTCTTTTTAATTTACAAACAAGAAAAGGTATTAAATTTGGCAATCCAATTAACTTACCCATGACTAAAAACATAAAAGTCTTTAATAATATAAGTTCAAAACATTTTTCTGTTTTATCGTTCTTGTTTTTTTTATCGGGAACAGCAGGACTCATACTACAAGTCGTTTGGATGTACCGCTTGGGATTGATTTTTGGCAATGCTGCTTATGCCACGGCAGCGACATTGGCTGCTTTTTTTCTTGGACTGGCAATTGGGGGATGGTTTTTGGGAAATGCTTCGGCTAGATTTAAGCGTCCACTTTCTTCCTATGGATTTATGGAAATAGGAATAGCATTAACAGCACTATTACTAATTCCAGGTATTGAATTTTATGAAACACACTATGCCTCTTTAGTAACACTTACTAGTGGCAACCAAAGTTTACTTACTGTATTAAAATTCGGTTTTAGTACCATACTCCTTCTTTTTCCAACGGTGCTTATGGGAGGCACATTTCCTGTATTAGCCCAATTTATAGGAAAAGAAAAACGTCAACTTGCAAGTAGAGGAACCATTTTATATGCTGTAAATACCTTAGGAGCTTCAATTGGAGTTTTGTTGGCCGGATTTTTTCTCCTTTCAAGATATGGTGTTGATGCAACCTATTATGTTACTATAGTTTTAGTCGCAACTATAGGTTTTACTGCGCTCTTTATGGATATATTTTTTATTGATCACAAAAAAACACCTTCAACAGTAAATGATAATGATACTTCTAAATCTTTAATTAAGTCAGATAGTATTAATTATTCCGAATTAAGAATATTGGCATTCTCATCAGGCTTATTGGCTCTATCGGCCGAAACCGTTTGGACAAAGATGTTCGCCCAAGTATTGCAAAATTCCATATATTCCTTTTCGGCAATTTTAGTAGTATTTCTTTTTGCTTTGGGAATTGGTGGAGTGCTTTCGCATATTTTAGTAAAAATATCCCATAATTCGAAGTATGTAGTATTAATTCTTCTATTATTAGGTGCTATTGGTATTGGTTTTTCGCCTTATGTATTTAATACATTGACCAATGGATTGGACTATTTAGCTCCAAGCGCATCTTGGCTTGATTACCTTACAGATGTATTTAAGTTAAGTTTTCTAGTTGTATTTTTTCCAACCATGATTTTTGGTGCTATTTTCCCTTTTTTGTTAAAAGCATCTCCATCCTTAAATCAAGCTTCTGGTAAATTTGTGGGCAGATTAGTTTTGTTCAACTCAATAGGCAGTACTATTGGTCCGATTGTTGTCGGGTTTATTTTACTTGATGCCATTGGCATTTGGACAACCATAAAAATTATTGCTATTCTCTATGGGTGTTTAGCTTTATATATTTCCTTTAATTTTAATAATAACTCCATAAAAAAGTGGTTGTTGATACCTACAATTGGGATTATTGTTGTTGTTTCACTAACAAATCCTCCTATTGTATTATTGGAAAAAGGAGAAACGGTATTAAAAACATGGCAATCTAGTGATGGTGTGGTCACAATAGTTCAATCTGATAAAAATATTCAGATGCGACTGGATAATTTTTATGTACTTGGAGATTCCCGTTCAATCCTTGTCGAACAAATGCAAGGTCATATCCCTCTTTTGGTTCACCCTAAACCAAACAAGGTCTTGTTTTTGGGAATGGGCACAGGTATTACTGCTGGTGCTGCATTGAGCCATGATGTTAATCGTGTTGTGGTAGTTGAGTTAGTATCAAATGTTATTCCGGCTGCAAAGCAATATTTCTCTCCTTGGGCTAATAACCTTTTTAATGATAAACGTGTAGAAATTATAGCAGACGATGCACGTAATTTTTTGCTAGGCACCAATGAGAAATTTGATGTCATTGTGGGAGACCTTTTTACGCCTTGGCATGCAGGTACAGGAAGTCTTTATACTGTTGAACATTTTAAGCAGGCAAAAAAGCATCTTAATAAAGGAGGCGTTTTTGCGCAATGGCTTCCGTTATACCAACTTACACCAGAAAGTTTCGAAATTATTTCCAAAACATTTGCCACTGTATTTCCTGAAGTAACTTTGTGGCGTGGTGATTTTTCCGGCTCGCGTGCAAGTATTGTTTTAGTAGGTCAAGAAAGAGGCTCTAAATTAAATCAGGAAGTTGTTGAAAAAAATATTAAAAATGTTATAGGCGCAACTCAAAATAAGTCAAATGAACCTACTGATCACATGGCAGGACTGTTTTATTTAGGAAACTTAAATGCCATAAAAAACCGTTTAACAAACATTAATGTAAATAATGATAACTATAGATTGGTAGAGTTTAAAGCACCCATTTTATCGCAACAGGCAAATGCAGGTAAAGACACCTATATTATTAAAGAAGAACTGTTTAACCTGTTTAACCTGTTAAATAAAAATCTTCCTGCCAATAAAGACCCATACTTGTCAGATTTACCATCAAATGAAATAAAATATGTAGAAGTTGGGCTATTGTATTTTAGATATTTGCAACTGAAAAATAATGGAAATAAAAGTGATGCTAATGATATCCTTGATAAAATTAATCGTATAGCACCAAATTTTTTAAATTAGAATAATGATTTTCATCTAAATAATTCCTCGATGGCTCTGCCTCTTTTAGTTCATTTCAAGAATTAGCTGGTGGTAATTAAAACAAATTCGAAAGAGGTAATTATGGGAATATAAAAAATAATTCACTATTTTCGCAAACATATCTTAAAAAATAACTTGAACATCATTAGAAATATATTCTTTTTGGGTGCTCTTATCATTATGATTGGACACGATGTTGTACCACATAGTGATGAGATACATTCTAATGATATGACCAATACATTAAGTTCTAATGTTCAGTTAGAGCATAGCCATTCTGATTTAGGGCATATTTTTTCACATTTTCAACATCCGTCAAACAATAAGAATTTAATTTATTTAAGTGTAGATACCAAAGTCTTAAATCATAAAACAGAAAGTTTACCTAACGTTTTTTTTATTGGCGAAATAGAAAATCAAGAACTATGGTACATTAATCTTGAAAAACAGCGTTTTCGGGATTATCTGGAAACTCCATATTGTACTAAATTACTTTCCCATTCCCTTCGAGGGCCACCTATTTGTTAATTCCTTTATAGTTTAATTGAATGTCCGTATTCATTCATAATGCCATTTTTGTCATTCAGAATGGAGTGAAACGAAATGAAGAATCTATTGAAAATCAATGCGGTTACTCCTTTGTCGGAATGACAAAATTATTATATTTTCAGACTTATGACAAATTACGGACATTCAAATAGTTTAATAAAATTTCACGCATACACTGTATCTGCAATTTTATTAGGCTTCGGTAATATCAGCTTTGCTTTCATTACCATTTTACCATACTTGTTTTAAGAATTGATCATTGGTTTTGAAAACTCAAATCGATGGATAACTTATATGGTATTTTCATTTTTTATTATTTTAGACACCAAAATATATTAAACATAATGTTAGACAAAATCATTCAGTTTTCGATAAACAATAAATTGGTTATCGGATTATTTACGCTGGCTTTAATAGGATGGGGAACATATTCGCTAACGAAGCTTCCCATTGATGCAGTTCCAGACATCACGGACAATCAAGTGATGGTTATTACCATATCACCAACGTTAGCAGCACAAGAAGTAGAACAATTGGTTACTTTTCCGGTAGAACAAACAATGGTAAGTATTCCTGGCATTAAGGATATGCGTTCCTTTTCTCGTTTCGGACTCTCCATTGTAACCATTGTTTTTCAAGAAAATGTGGATTTATATTGGGCAAGACAACAAGTTCAAGAGCGATTGTCATTGGCCGCCAAGGACATTCCAGAAGGAGTGGGAAAACCTGAAATGGCACCCGTAACTACGGGGTTGGGGGAAATTTATCAATATGTAATTCATCCCGAAAAAGGATACGAAGATAAATACGATGCCACCGAATTAAGAACCATACAGGACTGGATAATAAAAAGGCAGCTATTAGGCACACCAGGTGTTGCAGAGGTAAGTGGTTTTGGAGGTTTTGTAAAACAATACGAAATTGCTATCGACCCAGATAAGCTGCGAAGTATGAATATCACCATAGAAGATATTTTTACAGCCCTTGAAAAAAACAATCAAAATACAGGTGGCGCCTATATAGATAAAGGGTCTAGTGCCTATTTTATACGAAGTGAAGGCTTGGTCAATAATCTAGAAGAGCTTAACAAAATTGTAGTTAAAGGAAATAATGGAACACCCATTTTAATTAGGGATGTTGCAAAAGTACAGTTCGGACACGGCGTACGTTATGGTGCTGCTACCCGAAATGGTGAAGGTGAAGTAGTAACAGGAATTGTAATGATGCTAAAAGGAGCCAACACGTCCCAAGTAATTACAGATGTTAAAGCCAAAATCGAGCAAATTAAAACAACACTACCCGAAGGTGTTACTATTGAACCTTATCTCGACCGAAAAAAATTAGTGGACAGTGCCATTGCAACAGTAACAACCAATCTTGCCGAAGGGGCTTTAATAGTAATTTTTGTGCTTATTTTATTTTTGGGTAATCTTCGTGGAGGCTTGGTAGTCGCTTCGGTTATCCCGCTCGCTATGCTATTTGCCATTGCAATGATGAATCTCTTTGGGGTTTCAGGGAATTTAATGAGCCTAGGAGCTATAGATTTCGGATTGATTGTAGATGGTGCGGTCATTATTGTTGAAGCTGTATTGCATCGAATATCGATGAGCAAAACACATCATCAAGGTATAGCCAAATTATCTTCATCTCAAATGGATATTGAAGTGAGACAATCAGCAGGAAAAATGATGAGTTCTGCGGCGTTTGGTCAAATAATCATTTTAATTGTGTATTTACCGCTTTGGGCATTGACGGGTGTAGAAGGAAAAATGTTTACACCAATGGCGCAGACGGTTTCATTTGCAATACTGGGTGCTTTTCTGTTATCACTTACCTATGTGCCTATGATTTCCACACTGGCCTTGAGCAGAAAAACGGAACATAAACGAAACTTCTCCGATAAAATGATGGATTTCTTCCAGCGCATATATAGACCATCCATTGAGGCTGCCATCCACAGAAAATTACTTGTCGTATCACTAGCAATTGGTTTGTTTTTAGTCACTTTGGTTGTGTTTTCCAATATGGGTGGCGAATTTATTCCACAGCTGGATGAGGGAGACTTTGCGGTGGAAACAAGAGTGCCTGTGGGCAGTTCTATAAATGAGATGATCGATGTTTCACAAAAAGCACAAAACATTGTTTTAAGCAATTACCCCGAAGTTACCCAAGTGGTCAATAAAATTGGTTCAGGAGAAATACCTACAGACCCAATGCCAATTGAAGCAGGGGATATGATGGTTATTTTAAAGCCTCGTTCCGAATGGACAAGTGCAGAGGATAGAGAAGAACTGATTTCAAAAATGCAAAAGTCCTTATCGGTTATCCCCAATGCAACCTTTAGTTTTCAGCAACCTATACAAATGAGATTTAACGAATTGCTAACGGGCGCAAAACAAGATGTGGTTATCAAAATTTATGGGGAAGACCTCGATATACTTTCAGACCTTGCCAATGATGTAGGCAAGAAAATCGGCTCCGTGGAAGGCGTTGAGGATTTATATGTGGAAAAGGTTACAGGCCTGCCACAAATCCAAATAGACCTTAATAGAGACAAGATTGCACAATATGGAATGAATATTCAAGATATCAATAACGCCATTGAAACGGCATTTGCCGGTAAGGTTGCAGGTTTGGTGTATGAAGGGGAAAGACGTTTTGAGCTTGTTATTCGTTTGGACAAAGCGTATCGAACCGACATAACGGATGTTCAAAATCTATATGTAAATACAGCTTCCGGTCAGCAAATCCCATTGAGTGAGGTTGCTGAAATAAACTATAAACCTGGGCCTGTTCAAATCCAAAGAGATAATGCAAAAAGACGAATCACTTTAGGTTTTAATGTTCGTAACCGCGATGTCCAGAGTATTGTGGATGATATTCAAAATATCATTGGCACAAAAATGCAAATGCCTTCAGGGTATTATGTAACCTACGGTGGGCAATTTCAGAACTTGAAAGAAGCCAATAAGCGTTTAATGATTGCTGTTCCAGTAGCATTATTGCTCATTCTTTTATTGCTCTATTTTGCTTTTGGTTCCATAAAACAAAGTTTGCTCATTTTTACAGCGATTCCATTATCCGCAATTGGCGGAGTGTTCGCATTGCTTATTCGGGGAATGCCTTTTAGTATTTCGGCTGGTGTTGGTTTTATTGCATTGTTTGGAGTAGCCGTTTTAAATGGCATTGTCCTTATTGCTGAATTTAACCGACTTAATAAAGACGGTGTAACGGATATTTATGAACGTGTCCTTAAAGGGACAAGAGTTCGTTTGCGTCCAGTATTAATGACCGCTTCGGTGGCAGCTTTAGGATTTTTACCAATGGCGCTATCTACAAACTCTGGTGCAGAGGTACAGCGACCTTTGGCAACCGTGGTTATTGGAGGTCTAATTACAGCTACGGCACTGACCCTTATCGTATTGCCGGTATTATACATTTATTTTACTGAAGGAAAGATGAAACTGAAATTTAATAAAAACAGCGTAATTACAAACTGTATTATTCTTTTTGGGCTATTGGGTCCAATAACAAAAATGCAGGCACAGGAAATCAATCAGCAACAGGAAAGGAAATTAACCTTACAGCAGGCCATTGATGAAGCCTTGGAAAATAACAACCGTATAAAAATAGCAAATTACCAAGTTGAGGTGGAAAAGACTGGAAAGTTCGGTGCTATAACAATTCCAAGAACAGAATTGTTATATACCACTGGCGATGTTAATAATCCAGGGATTAGGGACAATATGTACAACGTTTCCCAACGTGTTAATTTTCCAACGCTATACAGCAGCCAATACAAACTTGCCAAAGAAAGGGTTAAGAGCAGTGAACAGTTAAAGGCAATAGAGGAAAACAAACTCATTGGCGATGTGAAAACAGCCTATTTGAAATATCAGTTTGCATTGCAGAAAGAACAATTGCTTTTAAAACTTGACACGCTTTATTACAACTTAAATCGGTCCAGCGAACAGCGGTATAAAACCGGAGAATCCACAAAACTTGAAAGTGTGACCTCTGCAACACAATCCATGCAAATTAAAAATGAATTAAAGCAGAATCAGTCAGATATTCAAATTGCAGGTAAGCAATTGCAAACCTTACTTAACACCACAGATAGTATTGCCATTGCCGAAGACAGCTTACTTCCCAATACATTGGATATGAGTTTTCAAAGCGATGCTACATCCCAAAGTCCGTTAATTGGGTATTTACAACAGCAACTTAAAATTAACGAACAAAAGACTAAAGTTGAAAGAAACAAAATGTTGCCCGATTTAATTTTCGGGTATAGCAGTCCAACATTTGTAGGGAATCAAAATCCGTCTGGTCAAGTATTCACGGATAGCGATCGGTTTTCATTTTTTCAGGTTGGGATAGCAGTTCCTTTATTTCCAGGAGGGCATCGGTCTAAAATAAAGGAAGCCAAGTTAAATGAAGATATAGCACAATCACAATTGCAATTGACTACAACAACCTTGCAAGGCGAGTTGCAGAGTTTGGCCCAGGAATATTACAAGCTTCAAAGTACGCTTGAGTATTATCAAAAGGAAGCGTTACCACAAGCAGATTTGATTATTGTTACTTCTGAAAAAAGTTTCAAAAGTGGCGATGTGTCTTATGCACAGTATTTGCAAAATCTCTCTTTGGCCAATACCATACAAACAGATTACCTCAATACGCTTTATCAATATAACCAATCCATAATAATCATAGAAACCCTAATGGGCTTAAAATAATAACGGGTCTACATTAAAATTAAAAAAATGAATATACAATCTATCACAAAAATTTCTGCATTGCTACTGTCTATTATAGTTTTTACAGCTTGCGGAAACAAGGATACTAAAGACAATGGAATTCCTGCTGAAACTGCTGTTATGCAGGAAGAAACTGCATCGAACGGGGTCAATAAAATAAGTTTCACTAAAGACCAATACAATTTGGCAAGTATTGAAACCGGACAAATAGAAATGAGAAATTTGAGCAATATCATAAAACTCAATGGTGTCATTGATGTAGAGCCAAAAAGTATGGCTTCCGTGTCTGCCCCTTTAGGTGGTTACATAAAAACGGCAGCATTGCTACCTGGTGAAGCGGTAAAAAAAGGACAGGTTTTAGCCACTATTGAGAATCCTGAATTTATTAACATTCAACAAAATTATTTGGAAAGTTTGGGTAAACTTCAATTTCTTGAAGAAGAGTATAAGCGCCAGCAAAAATTGCGCGAGGAGGATATCAATTCCGCAAAGACATTTCAACAGGTTTCTTCAGACTTCAATGTTATGAAAGCGCGTATCAAAGGGTATGAGCAACAATTGGCATTGGCAGGAATAAGTAAAACGTCCGTGCAAGATGGTAATATTGCCAGAACAGCCAATCTTTATGCGCCCATAACAGGTTTTGTTAAGGTAAGCAATAAGAATATTGGCGATTATGTAACCCCACAGGACGTCATCTTTGAACTTGTCAACATAGACGATATCCATTTAGTTTTAAATGCCTTCGAAAAAGATCTGGGGATGTTGGAAGAAGGTCAAACCATTAAATTTTCTTTAGCCAATGAAAACAATTTCAATCGCACGGCAAAACTATTCCTTATAGGAAAATCTGCGGGGGATAATCGCATCATCCCTGTGCATTGTCATATTGCGAGCGAAGAAAAAGGATTGCTCCCGGGAATGTATGTTAAAGCTTGGGTAGAAACCGGGACAGAACAACAAATGGCGGTTCCAACAGATGCCATCGTGCAATTGGAAGGTAAAGATTTTATCATTTTGCAAATGGGTGAAAATAACGGTACTATCGACTTTCAATTAGAGCAGATTAAAAAAGGTATAGAACAAGAAGGATATACCGCAATTACGCTATCCGATTCTATGGCAATCAAAAATGCAAAAATCGTAACCAAAAATGCCTATTCCATTTTGTCTGCCTTGAGAAATTTAGAAGAAGGGGAATAATGGATTATTAACTAATAAAACCAAACATTATGCGATTTTCAAAAACATTCTTTTCTCGACAATTTCTTTGGGAGATTTTGCGGATACTTACAGTAGGGATAGCTAGTTTGCTTTTTTATATAGACGTTATTTCATTACCAGTTTTGCTTGCTGTAATGGCTTTTGGTTTGTATTCCTTGATAAAAACGGCAATACTCGATATCATAAAAGAACGCAAAATTGGCACAGAACTTTTTATTTCCATTGCAGTCATTATTTCAGTTATAGGTCAGGAATATTTGGCAGGCGCAGTGGTGCTGATGATTATTTTAATAGCCGAATATATTGCAAGCGCCAGTGGTGAACGTGCAAGACAATCAATAAAAGAGCTTGTAGGTTCAGTACCAAATACCGCCATCCTGAAAAAAGATGGTATAGAACAATCCGTCAAAATTGAAGCCCTTAAGGTTGGGAATATCGTTTTGGTGAGAGCAGGTGAGAAAATCCCTGTTGATGGAATTGTAACTGAAGGATCTGGGTCAGTAAATCAAGCACCTATTACTGGAGAAAGTGTACCACAGGAAAAAGTAGAAGGTAGCGACGTGTTTGCAGGGACTATCATTGAGCTGGGAGCTCTTAACATACAAATGACCAAAGCAGGTACAGATACTGTTTTTTCCCGCATTATTACATTGGTTGAAGAAGCGGAAAGCCAACAAGCGCCTATTGAAAAACTAACCGATAAAGTGGCATCGTATTTAATTCCGGTGGTTTTTATTTTTGTTGGAACAGTTTATTTCTTTACTCGCGATATAAAATTGATTATCGCTTTACTAATTTTCACGTCGCCAGCTGAACTCGGTTTAGCAACACCATTGGTAACCATTTCGGCTATTGCAAGAGCTGCAAGAGAAGGTATTCTTGTTAAAGGTGGACTTTTTTTGGAAGAACTGGCAAAGGTAACTACCATAGTTTTTGATAAAACAGGAACCCTCACAATGGGCAGTCCATCTGTCAATCAAATCTCGGTTATTAATGATAACTGCACCGAAGGAGAAGTGCTTCAATTGGCAGCGGTCGCAGATAGAAGATCCAGTCATCCGTTAGCAAAAGCCATTTTGGATTATGCTAAAGAGAAAAAGGTTGTGTTTGGTGAGCCATCTCAATTCAATGTCATAAAAGGGAGAGGTGTTTCGGCGGTATTTGAGAACAAAAAATTGCTGCTTGGCAATAAAGCTTTTATGTTAGAAAATGATATTGCGGTAAGCGAGACCATCTCAAATGAAACGGATACCGCTATTTATCTAGCCGTGGATAATACCTTGGCAGGAATTTTATACGTATCCGATTCTATTAGATTAGGAGCAAAAGAAATGATAACTGGTTTAAGAAAAAGTGGGGTTACCAATATTGTTATGTTAACAGGCGATAATGAAGTAACGGCAAAACACGTTTCAGACCAAATAGGTATTATGGATTATAGAGCAAATTTACTTCCCGAAGACAAAATAAGGATTGTAAAAGAAATGCAAAGCCAAGGGGCAAAAATAGCGATGGTGGGTGATGGAATAAACGATGCGCCTGCATTGGTTCAAGCAAATATTGGTATAGCTATGGGTGCAATGGGCACTGAAGCGGCAATGGAAGCTGCAGACATTGTTTTGATGCAGGACAAATTGGAAAAAATTGAACGAGCCAGAGTTATCAGCAAAAGGGCTTACCGTACCATTAAAGAAAATATTATTGTAGGTGTGGGTGTTGTACACGTCATTGGAATAATCCTAGTCTTATTAAAAATATTGGGGCCTATTGAAGCTGCTGCAATTCACTTATTACCAGATACATTGGTCTTTATAAATTCAATAAAATTATTAAAGATCAAAATTTAAATTCAATAAATATTGAGACTATAAAATATTTTGTTTTTTTATTGGTTATGAAATGTCCATTTGCAAATTGCAAACCAACCGATATGATTAACAGGGCATTCCATCCCTGTGCTTAGCTTGTCGAAGACCTTCTAAATAAACACTTCGACAAGTGTGACAAAAAGATATGATTTTACAAATAAAGGCAATTACACCCAACGGGTTAATTCTATATTAACGTTAAACATATTATTAAAGGTTTCAAAAACTAATACGGCATCTTTTTTTCTAACTGAAATGGTGATTTGGCAATTCAACTCTAATTTTTGATTGATAATGTTTAAATTTTTCTCCTTAATAATGCGCATTACCTTATTCATGTTTTTATATTCAAATGTGAGGAGATACTCTACATTTATGGTCTTTTTAACAATTTTACAGTTCTCTAAAGCCAAGTGTGCGGTGGTTTTATAAGCGTTTATTAAGCCTCCTACTCCTAATTTTACGCCTCCAAAGTAACGTATAACAATTATTAAAATATTGGTTACATTAAAAGATTGGATTTGACCATAAATAGGCATTCCTGCAGTATTGTTTGGTTCACCATCATCATTAGCTCGAAACTGAATATTCTCTGTACCCAATTGATAAGCATAGCACCAATGTTTTGCTGTATGATGTGCTTTTTTTAAGGCTTCTAAATGAATTTTAACATCATCTTCAGTTAGAACAGGAAACACGTACCCAAAAAACTTACTGTTTTTGTCTTTAAATAAAACTTCTTCAGATTTTTTTTCAATGGTATTGTATGTGTCTTTTTCAGTCAATAGGATTAAAATAAGTTTCTTTTTGTTTTAAGAAGAGTTACAACATCTTCCGTTTCCGGATTAAGATTCCAGATGTGAAGGCCTAGTTTTTCTGCCGATAATGTATTGTCTTTATTATCATCGATAAATAAACACTCCTGAGAATTTATATTATTTTGGGTTAATACAAATTCAAAAACATTAGTGTCTGGTTTTCTTAATTGTATTTCGTGCGATAGATAAAATGCATCAAAACTGTTTTTGAAATCCTCATAAAAAGACACCTGTTTTTTTACCCAATTAATATGTAATTCATTGGTGTTGCTTAAAAGGATTAGTTTATATTTTGAAGTTTTTTTAAGTTTCTTTAAAAAATCCAATCGATGTAGTGGAAAATCTTTAAGCATGTAATTCCAGTTGCTGATAATCTCTTCTTTAGAAAGATTCTGGAAATTTTCCATATAAAAGGCAATAAATTCATCCGTTGAAATCAATCCTTGTTCATACAAGCTATTAATGGCAATTAAATCTTCTGGAAGTTCTTTAAGCTTAAATAAGTTAAGGGCATTTTGCATGGCGCCTTCAAGATCTAGATTTAGAAATATGTTGCCAAAATCAAAAATTATAGTTTTAATCATTATTGTAAATTTTTAGAATATCGCTCTGGATTTTCTTTTCAGAAAATAATTTTCCTGAAAAACCTGGTGCTTTTAACCCTTCGTTGAATGTACGGTTTCCTGTAAATACCCTGGCCTCATCCCATAAATTTTCATCAATAAAAGGTTGAAGTGTTTTAGAGCCGCCTTCAATAATGACGGAGGTTATCTCTTGTTTAAATAACATATTGCAAATTTGTTTGGCAGTGTTATTGGAAACATCAAGGGTCTTTTCTGTTATCCTAATAGTTTTAGCGTCCTTATTAAAAACCTTGTACGTTTGTGGTAATTTATTATTTGGGTCAATAACTATTCTAATTGGATTTTCACCGGTCCAATCCCTAACCGTTAAACTTGGGTTATCTTGTAAAACTGTATTTGCGCCAACTAAAATTGCTTGTTCTTCCGCTCGCCATTTATGTACCAGTTGTCTAGAAAACTCATTGGTTATCCATACAGGTTTAGCGTTATTGCGAAGCATCCCGACAGCTATCGGGATTGTTTGCTGTGGCAATCTTTCTTTAGATAAAGAGATTACTTCACTTTGTTCGTAATGACGATGAGGAGCAATAAAACCATCGCTGGTTTCTGCCCATTTTAGTATAATATAAGGGCGTTTTTTATTGTGATATGTAAAAAAGCGCTTATGATGAATTTTGCATATATCCTCCAAAACCCCAACAGTTACGTGGCATCCGGCATTTATAAGTTTTTCAATCCCTTTTCCGGCTACTTTTTTATTATCATCAATACATCCAATAACAACTTTTGGGATTTTATGGGCAATAATTAAATCACTACAAGGAGGTGTTTTGCCATAATGGCTGCAAGGTTCAAGGGTTACGTATAGTGTTGCTTGTTTTAAAAGTGATATGTCGCTAACAGAATGGATTGCATTTACTTCGGCATGACGGCCACCATAAGCACTAGTAAAACCTTCTCCAATAATGCAATTATCATAAACTATTACACAACCCACCATGGGGTTAGGACGCGTGATTCCTAAGCCATTTTTAGCAATTTCTATACATCGTTTTATGTATTTTTCATGTATATTCATCCCGATAATTATCGAGACAAAAATAAGATTAAAAAATGGGTATAAACAATATCATCGTTCGAGAAATTCAACCTCAAGACAATGCACAGATGGAGGAAGTAATACGGGCCTGTTTTCATGAGTTTAAAATCCCCTTGAAAGGAACGGCTTATGAAGATAAAGAAACACCAAATATGTTTGAGTCTTATCAAAACCAAAATGATATTTATTTTGTTATTGATGCCGATGGAGAAGTGCTTGGCGGCGGCGGTGTGAAACCTTTAAAGGATTTTGAAGCGGATGTCTGTGAAATTCAAAAAATGTATTTTTCACCTAAAGTAAGAGGGAAGGGTTATGGTAAGCTGTTATTTGAAAAATGTTTAAAAGAAGCAAAAAATTTGGGTTACAAAAAGTGTTATCTAGAATCGGCTTCTCAACTTAAGGCGGCTATCCATATTTATGAATCTTATGGTTTTAAACATTTAGATGGCCCCTTGGGCAACACAGGGCATTTTTCTTGCGGTATTTGGATGATTAGGGATTTATGAAATTAAAAGACACAAAAGAATTATTCCAAAAGGAGTTAAACGGGTTATATGATAATGAGGAAATTGATAATTTCTTTTATTTACTTATTGAATCTTATTTAGGTTTGAAACGGCTTGACTTATCCTTAAATCCAGAGGTCTTATATTCAAAAGAAGTACAAAAACCAATTATAGAAGCATTGACTGCTTTAAAGGAGCAAAAACCTATTCAATATATATTAGGAGAAACCGATTTTTTTGGATTAACATTTAAAGTAAACCCGAATGTATTGATCCCGAGACCAGAAACCGAAGAGTTGGTGGCATGGATAATCCATCAAACATCAAAAAATAAGCGTCAGCCAATTAATATTCTGGATATTGGAACTGGCAGTGGATGTATTGCAGTTTCATTGGCCAAAAAATTACCCAATGCAAATATTTTTGCTTTAGATGTTAGTAAAAAAGCGCTTCAAACAGCTAAATTAAATGCAAAATTGAATGATGTAACTATTGAGTTGATTGAAGGAGATATTTTAAATCTTGAAACCAGTGATAAAGCCTTTCGAAATTTAAAATTTGATATCGTTGTTTCAAACCCGCCATATGTTCGAGAACTGGAAAAAGAACACATGAAATCTAATGTGTTGCATAATGAACCTCATTTAGCCTTATTTGTTAATAATGAGGATCCACTTCAATTTTACAAGGCAATTGTACAATTTTCTGTTGATAAGTTACTATCCAAAGGGTCTTTGTTTTTTGAAATCAATGAGTATCTTGGAAACCAAATGATACAATTATTGGACGAGTATCATTTTAGAGATATTCAATTAAAACAAGATATTTTTAAAAAGGGTCGAATGATTAAAGCCACTAAATAAAATGAAATCAATATCAGTTTTTTGTGGAAGCAGTGAGGGCAATGATGCGTTTATAATTTCACAAGCATATAAATTAGGTGTCGAATTTGCTAAAAGACGGGTTACATTGGTATATGGAGCTGCTAAAATTGGTGTCATGGGACAAGTTGCAAAAGGGGTTATGGATAATCATGGTAAAACCATTGGTGTGATTCCAGAATTTTTAAAAATAAAAGAAGTGTATCATCCCAATTTAACAGAGCTAACAGTAACAGGGACCATGCACGAAAGAAAAGTCTTTATGTACGAGAAAAGTGATGGTTTTATTGTTCTCCCCGGTGGATTTGGAACTATGGACGAATTTTTTGAAATCACCACTTGGGGGCAATTGGGCTTGCACAAAAAACCTATCGGAATTTTAAACCTTAATGGGTTTTATAACGATTTATTGGCCTTGGCGGATACTATGGTAAAAAAAGGGTTTTTAAAACAAGCTAATTTAGAGGCTGTGGTAGTCGATACAAATATAGAAGGATTATTAGATAAAATGAATAATTACAAGCCGCTATCGACTCCAAAGTGGATCAATATGGAACAAATTTAATTATGAGCATAAAACATCAAATAGAACAACTTAGAAATGAATTAAGTGAGCATAATTATAATTATTATGTGCTTGATACTCCTACTATTTCAGATTTTGACTTTGATTTAAAACTTAAAGAACTTAAAGAACTGGAAACTAAACATCCTGAATTCTTTGATGCAGCATCACCCACACAACGGGTGGGTGGAGAAATAACCAAGAATTTTGAAACTATTCCCCACGAATACCGTATGTATTCGTTGGATAATTCGTATTCAAAAGAAGATTTGGAAGATTGGGAGGTGCGAATTAAAAAAATGATTGATGGAGACATTCAATATACCTGTGAATTGAAATATGATGGAGCTTCAATTAGTCTAACTTATGAAAATGGCAATTTGGTGCAAGCATTAACTCGTGGAGATGGTTTTCAAGGAGATAATGTGACGGCTAATATTAAAACCATAAAATCAATCCCTTTAAAGCTGAAAGGGGATTATCCCTTAAAATTTGATATCCGTGGAGAAATTGTGTTGCCTTTTGAAGGGTTTAACAAAATGAATGAAGAACGGATTGAAATTGGGGAAGAACCCTATAAAAATCCAAGAAATACGGCCTCAGGTAGCTTAAAACTTCAGGACAGCACAGAAGTTGCAAAACGGCCATTAGATTGTTTGCTATACAATATAACAGGAACAAATTTAGGTATTGAAACACAATTTGAAAGTTTAGAAAAGGCTAGGCAATGGGGATTTAAAGTTCCTCATGCTTCCAAATTAGTAAATTCGTTAGAAGAGGTATTTAAGTTTATTGCCTATTGGGATGTACATCGGCACGAGTTACCTTATGAAACCGATGGCGTGGTAGTAAAGGTAAATAGTTTGCGGCAACAAGAAGAATTGGGTTATACGGCAAAATCACCGCGTTGGGCGATTGCCTATAAGTTTAAGGCCGAACAGGTTTCAACACGATTAAATAGCATCTCATATCAAGTAGGTAGAACTGGAGCCATTACACCGGTTGCCAATTTAGAAGCGGTTGAATTAGCAGGAACTATTGTTAAGCGCGCATCCTTGCATAATGCCGATCAAATAGAAAAACTAGATATAAGAGTGGGAGATGCCGTGTTTGTTGAAAAAGGAGGTGAAATAATACCTAAAATAATTGGAGTCGATTTAAGTAAACGACCAATAAACTCACAACCTACACAATACATTGCCCATTGTCCTGAATGTCATGCCCCATTAGTGAGACAAGAAGGAGAAGCGCAACATTATTGTCCAAATTATAGTGGATGTAAGCCGCAAATTATTGGTCGTATCCAACATTTTATTTCAAGAAAGGCAATGGATATTGAAGGCCTTGGGGGAGAAACGGTGGCATTATTGGTTAATGCAGGGCTAATTAGCGACTATTCCGATTTATATGAGCTGACAAAAGAACAGGTCATTCCGCTGGAACGCATGGCAGAAAAAAGCGCGGATAATTTGATTCAAGGTATTTCTCAATCTATCCATATACCTTTTGAGCGTACTTTATATGCTTTAGGGATAAGATATGTAGGGGAAACGGTAGCGAAAAAACTTGTAAAGCATTACAAAAATATTAATGCAATAGCCAATGCAACCCAAGATGATTTAATAAATGTTGATGAGATTGGTGTTAAAATAGCGGAAAGTGTTCGAGAATTTTTTTCTTCGGAAGAAAATATTCACATTATCAATAGATTAAAGCAATTTGGGGTGCAGTTTGAGATTTCTGCCGATCAACTTAAAGGACATACCAATATTCTTAAAGGAGAATCAATTGTGGTTTCAGGCGTTTTTGAATCTGTTTCAAGAGATGAATTAAAAAAGTTGGTTGAGGATAATGGAGGCAAGGTAAGTAGTTCAATATCTTCTAAAACAAGTTTTATTATTGCAGGGGAAAACATGGGACCAAGCAAGAAACAAAAGGCAAAACAATTAGATATTTCAATAATAAATGAGCATGAATTCTTACAAAAAATAAATATATTTTAAACAAATTCGATAAAAAGTATTTTTTTATCGTTTAATTACAACTATTTATATATATTTGTACTTTAACTATTAATATATAGTCATGAGCAAGTCGAAAGTCTTGGCAGGTATTGTTATATTAGTTTATATAGCCTTTGTCATATCCCAGTTTAGTAATCATCATGTTTTAGCTACTATTTTTGATGCATTAATACTACCTTTTATTACGTTTGCCTATTTTCAAAGTAACATTAAAAAGAACCTATTTTTTATAGTGTTCTTAGTCGCATACTCGATAGCCGACCTTATGGTCTTCGTTATTGATTATATTCCGTATTTAATGTATTATTATGTGGCCAATGGGTTATACATTGTTGCATATACAACGTTATTCATTAAAGTTTTGAAATCTTTGTCATTTCTTGAAGTTATAAAAAACTACAAATTGCATTTAGGTGTTTTAATTGCTTTGAATATTTATATTGCCTATGTATTGCAAATCATAATAAATCCATATGTTGCCGAGTTTAATCAATATATTGTTGAAATTGTATATAATATTGTAATGCTTTTATTATTGTCGGGATCACTATTAAATTATTTTTATAAAGACGACAAAAAATCATTATTCATGTTTTTAGGTTCTTTATCCATAGTTTTTTCAGAGGTTATTGGTGTAGCATATTTATATGTTGCACAACAAAACCTTTTAAATTTTTTATCGACCACGCTAACGATGTTAGCATTTTATTTCTTTTGCATGCAAACAAAAATGAATCACGAAGAAATCGATCAATACGTACATGAATAATTAATTATTTTATCAATTTTGCGATGTATGGAATGTCTTTTCTATACAAATAGAGTAGTACGGCCGATAGAGTAAATGTTATTAAAGCAGTAATAAACAAAGCACTACCATCGTTATTTATTTAGTGAGGTGCATAAAAATGGCACCACCTATAATTCCTAAAGTCAGCACTGCGCCAGCCCAAATGGTTTTGGGTATAAATAGTAATATACTTGCTATTAATTCCAACACACCAATGCCTATTCTTCCATTAGGTTCTAGCCCTGCTTTTGTGAAAATGTAAACACTGTCTGGATGAGCCGTAAATTTAAAACGTAGGGTTTGAATTAAAATAATGGCTAAAGCTATGCTTAAAACAAACGGTGTATGCTTTTTCATAAGTGTTAAATTAGGTTTGTGATTATTGGTAAAGACATTTTCCGAAGCTGGTTTATATTTTATAAAAATGATATATCTATGCATTTCATCGATAAAATATTAATTATATCGATAAATATATTTATTTTATTACATTTGACTAACCTAGCTTATGTACATCTACCATGAAGAATACTTTAAACCTTAGATTCAATAAACTTTTTTTTGGAGCATTGTGCTTATTAATTATAATAACCATTGCGGGAACTGTAGGTGAATACCGTAATTTAGCGCAATTTATAAGACCTTTATATATCCCTGTTTTTTTAATATTCTTTTTTGTTGCTAAGAAAACCATTAAAGTTCCTTTAATTTTATGCTTATTGTATTTCTTTTTGGGAGATGTTTCTTCCATGTTCATAAATGATTATATATTTGTAAAAACATCTAGCATTATGTACTTTTTAAGCTATTTGTGCTTAATTGGTTTTATAGCGCCAAAATTTAAACTTGAAGGCTTTAATAAATTTATTGCATTCTATTTGGTAGCGGTTGTCTTAATAAACATATACTTTTTATACACTATTTGTAGTATCTTGAAAACTATAATGCCCGATAGTTTAGAAGTGTTTTTGTTTGGAATAAAAAGCATCTCTTTAATTGTATTGCTCTTTATAACCTTTGGCGTGTATTTGAATTCGGAAAACAGAGTGTCCATTCTTTTTCTTTTAATGGCATTAAGCTTTATATTTTCTAATTTTTTAAATTATGTTAGTCAATATTATGTATATCACTGGAGTTTTAGCATGTTAGATAAAGTATTTCACATCATTGGGCTTTATTACTTGTTTACCTATATTTATGGATATAATAAATTGGTGGCCCACAGAACACAGGCACATAGAGATGAGAACGTGTCTGCAAATAATGTATTGGCATAAACGATGATAGACGTTTTGTTTGTGGATTTGTAATTATCTGACTCAAAATAAAAAGCGATATTTCTTTAATTAATACCATCTCAATATCATTTTCTGGGGTAACTTTCATTGTGGGCAGCCTTTGCATAAAAGATCATTTTTATTCAATTTAAATAAGGCAAATGGAACCATTTTGTAACTATAAATCAATACAATCGATAGTATTAATAAGACATGTTTAAGATTCTTATATTTAAACTTGTTAATTATGCTAAATTTTTGAATGTACTTTTATTACCTTTACGCAAAGCAAAAAAATAAATGATTTTAAAGGGTTTTAAGGAAAAATCTAATAAAAAATACTTAAGTAAAATAGTATCAATTCGTAATGTCAATGTGACTGATAGCATATTAAAAAGTTTAGGTGTTATCATACATATTGAAGAAATTGATGATTTTGATATTTTCAGGTCATTAGCAGAAGAATTGAATATTCATGTCAATAAATTTAAGATTATAGCCTATTCCAATAACACTAAAAGTGAGCATAGCTTATGGGATGTATGTTTTAATCCTACTGATTTTGGTTGGAAAGGGACCATTAAGAATGTAGAACTGAAAACTTTTTTGGATACTGAATTCGATGCTTTAATAAGTTATTACGCCAAAGACGAATTGGAATTGAAATTAATGACTGCCATGTCTCAAGCCAAACTTAAAATTGGTATTTTGCAAACCGATGACCGCATAAATGATTTAATAATTAAATCTAAATTATGGGAATTCAATATATTTAAGGATGAACTTTTTAAATATCTAACTATATTAAAAAAATTAAAAAATGAACAGTAAATTCCTTGGAACAGGAGTCGCATTGGTTACACCTTTTAAATCGGACCTGAGTGTTGATCATGATGCTTTGGCAAATATTGTAAATTTCAATGTAAATAACGGGACTGATTATCTTGTTATTTGTGGCACGACTGGCGAAAGTGTTACGATTAACAAACAAGAAAAAAAGGAGATTATTGCGACTATTGCTAAAGCAAATAAAGGGAGAGTGCCCATGGTTTTGGGAATAGGAGGAAACAACACCGCCCAAGTTATTGAAGAAATACATGGGACAGATTTAAGTATTTTTAATGCCATACTTTCAGTGTCTCCATATTACAGTAAGCCCCAGCAAGAAGGACTTTATCAACACTTTAAAGCAATCGCGGAAGCATCGCCAATAGATGTTATTTTGTATAATGTCCCAGGACGGACTTCCAAAAATATGGAGCCAGAAACAACGTTGCGATTAGCACATGATTTTAAAAACATAATCGCCGTAAAAGAAGCTGGTAATAATGTGGCGCAATACCTAAAACTATTAAAAGATAAACCAAAGGATTTCTTGGTTATTTCGGGGGATGATGATTTGGCCTTAGGAATTGTATTAGCCGGTGGTGCCGGTGTTATTTCGGTAATTGGACAAGCATTTCCAAAAGACTTCTCTAATATGATTAGATTAGGATTGCAAGGTAATGCCAAAGATTCCTATAAGATACATTTTAAATTGATGGATGTTATTGGGTATATCTTTGAGGAAAATAATCCTGCAGGCATTAAAGCTGTTTTTGAAGCTTTAAATTTATGTCAGGATACAGTAAGATTGCCATTGGTTCCTGCTTCGAAAAACCTAAAAGAAAAAATAAAGGATTGCGTAGCAAATTTTTAAATTGGGAGAAAAGATAAAAGATCCTGGATTGGGCAACACGTCGTCACAGCATGCAAAGCGCATGATGAATGCCAATGGGACTTTTAATATTGAGCATTTAAATAAACCACGACGTTTTTCCGAAGCCTATCACTATTTAGTCAACATTTCTTGGTTACATTTTTTTGGATTAACTTTTTTAACTGGGTTTCTAATTAATGCAGCATTTGCTTTAGTATATCTTTTTATTGGTATTAAAGAAATTATTCCAACAACAGGAAATATATATACAGACTTTTTAAATGCTTTTTTCTTTTCTACACAAACATTTACAACGTTAGGATATGGTTTTATGGCGCCTCATGGCATAGCTAGTGGGATTGTGTCATCTTTAGAAGCGTTTTCAGGATTATTGCTTTTCGCCTTTGTAACCGGTTTATTATATGGGCGTTTTTCAAAACCAAAAGCCTCTATTAGGTTTAGTGAAAATATCATTCTTCGAGAGTTTAATAATGAAAATGCTCTTATGTTTAGACTTGTTAACAATAGAAGAAGTATCATGATTAATCCGAAAATTTCGGTGACACTAGCACTTTCCAAACAGAATGCTATAGGTGATTATGTGAATGATTTTTATACACTCGATTTAGAAAGGGATACCATAAATTACTTGCCAACCACATGGACTATTGTGCACCAAATTAATAAAAACGGTCCGTTGTTTGAATTTTCAAAAGAAGAATTAATTAAACAGCATGGAGAAATAATCATCATGATTAGTTATTATGACGAGTCTTTTAATCAAGAAGTTCATCAAATGCACTCCTATTTTCTTAAAGAAATTTTTCTAGATTACTCATTTGTAAAGGCTTACTATTATAATGATAAAGGTAAGTTGGTGTTGGATTATAATCGTTTTGATCGTATTGAATCCTTAAAAAGTTAAATATTACTTAAACCCTGTTTTGGATGTAATTCATCGTTTATTTTAGCACTAAAATTATATTTTTAAATTCCATAATAATAGCTTAATTTTGCATCCTGTTTTCAATTTATGAAGAAATTTATTTACATCTTAATAATTCTCGTCTCATTTAACTCGTGCAGTGAATATCAAAAAGCTTTAAAGGCGACCGATACAGCTACTAAGTTTAAATTAGGCGAAGAGCTTTACAATAATGGTAAATTTGAAAAGGCGAATAAACTATTTGCCCAAATAGTACCCGACTATAGAGGGAAACCTCAGGCTGAAAAATTAATGTATTTGTATTCTCAGTCATTTTATAAAATGAAAGACTACTATGTAGCAGGATATCAGTTTGAGCGATTTGCTTCTAGTTACCCAAAAAGTGAAAAGGTTGCCGAAGCTAGTTTTTTAAGCGCAAAAAGCAGCTATATGCTATCACCGGTATATTCAAAAGATCAAAAGGAAACAAAAGAAGCTATTGAAAAACTTCAGGGTTTCATCAATTTATTTCCAGAATCAGAATATCTGTCAGAGGCAAATAATCTTGTTAAAGAATTAGATTTTAAATTAGAAAAGAAAGCGTATAGTATTGCAAAACAATATAATCAAATTTCTGATTATGAAGCATCTATAAAGTCCTTTGATAATTTTATTTTTGATTTTCCAGGCTCTTCTTTACGTGAGGATGCCTTATTTTATAAATTAGATGCATCTTTTAAACTTGCAATTAAAAGCGTAGAGTATAAAAAAGAAAACAGATTAAAAGCAGCCAAGTTAAATGCCGAAACATTTAAAAAAGCATTTGCGAATTCCAAATATATAGAAGATGTAAATAATATGGCTAAGAATATCGATGAACAATTACAAACTTATAGCACAAAAGCTAACATATAATGAAAATAGATTTAAAAAAAACCAATGCTCCTGTGAATACGGTGACGTATGACAGAAATCAAATTGATGAGGTGACAGAAAACATCTATGAGTCTATCTCAATAATTTCTCGACGCGCTGAGCAAATTAATTCCGAAATTAAAAAGGAACTTATTGATAAGTTAGAAGAATTTGCTACATACAATGATAGTCTTGAAGAAATTTTTGAAAACAAAGAGCAGATTGAGGTATCTAAATTTTACGAAAAATTACCCAAACCTCATGCATTAGCTGTTCAAGAATGGTTAACAGACAAAATTTATTACAGAAATACTGAGGAAGATACCCAGGAATAATTTCAACATGTCAATACTAAGCGGCAAAAATATACTTTTAGGCATTAGTGCTGGTATAGCCGCTTATAAAACGGCTTCACTGGTTAGGTTATTTGTTAAAGCTGGTGCCCATGTAAAAGTGGTTATGACGCCTGCTTCGAAAGATTTTATTACTCCTTTAACCTTATCAACCCTTTCAAAAAATCCTGTATTTTCATCATTTACCTCAGATGATGATGAAAATTCTGTTTGGAACAGTCATGTAGAATTAGGTCTTTGGGCCAATTTAATGATTGTTGCTCCTGCTACAGCTAATACCTTATCTAAAATGTCGAATGGTGTTTGCGATAATCTATTGTTAGCCACCTATTTATCGGCAAAATGCCCAATCTATGTTGCACCTGCCATGGATTTAGATATGTATAAGCATCCCAGTACCCGTCAATCTATAAAAACGTTAAAAAGTTTTGGGAATGTTTTAATTCCAGTTGCAACTGGAGAATTGGCAAGTGGTCTAGTAGGTGAAGGTAGAATGGCAGAGCCGGAGGATATTGTTGCGTTTATTGAAAATGATATCTTAGAAAAATTACCACTTAAAGGAAAAAACGTACTTATTACAGCGGGTCCAACGTATGAGGCCATAGATCCTGTTAGGTTTATTGGAAATCATTCGAGCGGAAAAATGGGATTTGAAATCGCGAAGGCTGCTGCTAATTTAGGTGCAGAAGTTGTTTTAATTACAGGACCAACACATCAAACGGTATCGCATAGTTTTATTAAAATAATTCCTGTTGTATCGGCTCAAGAAATGTATAGTGCCGTTCATGAACATTTTAAAAATACCAATATTGCCATTCTGTCTGCAGCAGTGGCAGACTTTAAACCAAAACAAGTAGCTACTCAAAAAATAAAAAAGACAGATACTACGTTAACGTTAGAACTAGAAAAGACCAAAGATATTTTGGCTTCATTAGGAGCTATTAAAAAAGGACAATTTTTGGTTGGATTTGCTTTAGAAACAAATAATGAAATGGAAAATGCGAAAGCAAAATTAAAAGCCAAGAATTTAAATTTAATTGTTTTAAATTCGTTAAAGGATAAAGGAGCCGGTTTTAAAACTGAAACTAATAAAGTTACTTTTATTGATGATAAACTTGTAGTCAACGAATTTCAATTAAAAACAAAAGCAGAAGTTGCAAAGGATCTATTAAACGAAATTATAACTCAAATTAATGCGTAATATATTATTTATTCTTTTTCTGTGTTTTGGTATTCATGGTTTTTCGCAAGAGCTTAATTGTAGTGTTGTCGTGAATGCACAACAAACAGGAAATGAAAACTTTCCAATTTTTAAAACCTTGGAAAAGCAACTCACGGAATTTGTTAATAATACTAAATGGACCGATAGAACATTTACGCCTCAAGAACGAATTAATTGTAGCATGGTTATTAGTATTACCGATTATAGCGGTGAAGCATTTCAGGGAACGTTGCAAGTACAGTCGTCGAGACCAGTTTATGGATCGTCCTACAGCTCACCGTTATATAACTTTAATGATAAGGATTGTTCTTTTGGATACTTGGAATTTCAGAATTTAAATTATAGTGAAAGCCAATTTCAATCTAATTTAATATCTATTTTAGCGTTTCATGTCTATATGGTATTGGCTTTAGATGCCGATTCATTTACTAAAAATGGAGGAGATGCTTATTTCCGACAAGCTCAAACCATTACAAATTATTCTCAGCAGCAAAACTATAAAGGCTGGAAATTAGAAGATGGTTTGCAAAGTAGATTTGCTTTAATTGATAACGTTTTATCGCCAACTTTTAAAGAATTCAGAGATGTTGTTTATGATTATCACAGAAATGGATTGGATGTTATGAGTGATAACCCTAAAACAGGAAAAGAAAATATTGTGGCTAGTTTAAAATTGTTCGAAACCATGAACAGGCGTAGACCGAATTCCTTTTTATTACGTACTTTTTTTGATGCCAAAGCTGATGAAATTGAACAAGTATTTACAGACGGTCCAAGTGTTAATATAGCAAGTGTTAAAGAAACATTGGAAAAAGTAGCCCCAACTTATGCAGGAAAATGGAGAAATATTAAGTTTTAAGTTGCATTAAAATTAATTCTCACCTATCTTTAGTTTTATAATCTTAAATACGTTTACAATCGTTGTTAACATCACTATCCATTCAGAATTACGCTTTAATTGATAACCTTCAGGTTAATTTTAATAACGGATTATCAATAATTACCGGCGAAACAGGTGCGGGAAAATCAATTTTGCTTGGTGGGCTATCATTGATTCTTGGCAAACGCGCCGATTTAAGCAGTTTAAAGGATGATTCTCAAAAGTGCGTTATCGAAGCTGTTTTTGATGTGTCGAATTACAATCTAAAAGCGTTGTTTGAGGCTGAAGATTTTGATTATGAATCGCAAACCATTATTCGAAGAGAAATTTTACCTTCAGGAAAGTCGAGAGCTTTTGTGAATGATTCTCCTGTTAATTTAAATAGTCTTCAAGTTTTAGGAGAACGATTAATAGATATACATTCTCAAAATGAAACCTTACAATTAGTAAGTAACGAGTTTCAATTTCAAGTAATAGATGCCTTGTCAAAAAACAGTGCTGTTCTTCAAGAATATAGAGTTGCCTTAAAGGATTATAAGTTATTACAAAAAGAACTTAAAGAATTACAGAATTTTCAGACCGAAGCAATTAAGGAGCACGACTATAATTTGTTTTTATTAAATGAATTACTTGAAGCGAACCTTATTGAAGGTGAGCTTGACTTACTTGAAGAGGAAAATGAAACACTTAGTAATGTTGAAGCCATAAAGGAAAAACTTTCAGAATCCTATCAAATTTTAAATGATGAGCAAATAGGAGTACTGTTATCCTTGAAAACGCTAAAAGCGAATTTTCAGAAATTAAAAGGATATTCCTCAAAGTATGAAGATGTGTTCAATAGAGTTGAAAGTAGTTTAATTGAAATGGATGATGTCTTTAGAGAGATTGACAGCATGAATGACACTTTAGAAGCAGACCCAAAAAGGTTGGAAGAAGTGAACTCTAAATTAACAGTCCTTAATAATTTGTTGCAAAAACATGCAGCAGCTGATATTATAGAGTTAATTAAAATAAAAAATGAGTTAGATGATAAAGTTGTAATCACTGAAAATATAGAAGGTACAATCCAGAAGAAAAAAAATGAAATTGATAGCAAAACAGATCAGCTCAATTCTATTTCAAAACAAATCCATGGTAACAGAGAAAAAGCAATTCCCGATTTAATATCTCAATTGGAAACTATTTTAGGTAGCTTAGGCATGCCCAATGCACAATTTAAAGTTGATTTGAAGTACGGTGATAGTTTTTATGGTAATGGAAAAGATGAATTGTACTTTTTGTTTTCGGCCAATAAGGGCGGACAATTTAATGAGTTAAAAAAAGCAGCTTCAGGCGGAGAATTATCTAGAATTATGTTGGCAATTAAGTCTGTTCTTTCAAAATACATTCAACTGCCAACTATCATTTTTGATGAAATAGATTCTGGTGTTTCAGGTGAAATTTCTAATAAAATGGGTGATATTATGTTACTAATGAGTAAATCGATGCAGGTTATTTCAATTACCCATTTACCACAAATAGCGGCCAAGGGACATACGCATTTTAAAGTGTTTAAGGAAGATGTGAATGAGGTAACTAGAACTAATCTTGTAAAACTAAACCAGGATGAGCGCATTGTGGAAATTGCTCAAATGTTGGGTGGTATCGAAATGTCATCATCAGCCATAGCGCACGCAAAAGAATTACTTAATTGAAAAAAGTTTCAAGTTTAAAGTTAAAAGTTTAGTATTTTTGAGCCGTAGTGATCAATTGACAACTAACAACTAAACACCATTCAATATGTCATACAATTTACTAAAAGGAAAAAAAGGAATTATATTTGGAGCGTTAGACTCTAACTCAATTGCTTGGAAAACAGCTGAACGCGTTCATGAAGAAGGGGGTCAATTTGTGTTGACAAATGCTCCAGTTGCTATGCGTATGGGACAAATAAATGAATTAGCTGAAAAAACGGGTTCTCAAATTATTCCAGCGGATGCAACTTCATTAGAAGATCTGGAACATTTAGTTGCACAATCAATGGAAATTCTTGGTGGTAAAATTGATTTTGTTTTACATTCTATAGGGATGTCAATCAATGTTCGTAAAGGGAAACATTATACAGACCAAAATTATGAATGGACTCAAAAAGGAACCGATGTTTCTGCAATGTCTTTTCATAAAGTGATGCAATGTTTATACAAAGCCGATGCTATGAATGAGTGGGGTAGTATCGTTGCTTTAACCTATATGGCTGCACAACGCGTGTTTCCGGATTACAATGACATGGCAGATAATAAGGCGTATTTAGAAAGCATTGCACGTAGTTTTGGATATTTCTTTGGAAGAGACAAAAAGGTTCGTGTCAATACCATTTCTCAATCACCAACGCCTACTACTGCCGGTAGTGGCGTAAAAGGTTTTGATGGGTTTATTGCGTATGCCGATAAAATGTCGCCACTTGGGAATGCTACAGCTTTAGATTGCGCTAATTATACAGTAACTTTATTTAGCGATCTTACAAAACGTGTTACTTTGCAAAACCTTTATAATGATGGGGGCTTTAGTAATATGGGTGTGAGCAATGCCGTAATGGAAACGTTTATGAAATAGTGATTTTATATAAATTTGATAAACTGGCCACTTATAGAACGGTGGCTTTTTTGATTGGTTTAGTTACATTTGTGATATGCAATTACAGTTTTCTTTTATCATTCCAGTTTTTAATCGTCCAGACGAAATACAGGAGCTTTTACAAAGTTTTATTGCGTTAGATACTCATGAAAATTTTGAAATTGTAATTGTTGAGGATGGATCAAACCTATCATCGCAAAAAGTTGTTGAGAACTTCAAATCTAAACTCAACATTTCTTATCTTTTTAAAGAGAACACAGGGCCGGGTGATTCAAGAAATTATGGAATGACGCACGCTAAAGGAAATTACTTTATCATTTTGGACTCCGATTGTATTCTGCCCCCTAACTATTTATCTGAAGTCATTAAAAGTTTAAGAGAAGAGTTTGTAGATTGCTTTGGTGGCCCAGATGTGGCACATAAGTCGTTTTCAAACCTTCAAAAAGCTATTGATTTTTCAATGACATCGTTTATTACTACGGGCGGGATAAGAGGAAATAAAAATAGTGTGGATGCCTTTCAACCTCGAAGTTTTAATATGGGTATTTCAAGAAAAGCCTTTGAAGAATCAAAAGGTTTTGGAACAATTCATCCAGGTGAAGATCCAGATTTATCCATTCGACTATGGGATTTAGGGTTTAAAACAAAATTAATAGTGGAGGCTTATGTGTTTCATAAACGCCGTATCTCATGGCGAAAATTTTATAAACAAGTGTATAAATTCGGCATGGTTAGACCCATTTTAAATCAATGGCATCCAGGCTCTAAGAAACTAACCTATTGGTTTCCAACTTTATTTTGTTTAGGGATACCAATTGCATTTGGTTTGTTTTTTATAAATATAACTTGGGGAATTTTGGCTTATATGTTGTATTTTTTAGTTGCCTTTTTATTGGCGTTAGTGAATACTAAAAGCATTATGGTGTCGGTACTATCCTTACCAGCTATTGTCATTCAATTTTTTGGTTATGGCTTTGGATTTTTAAAATCAACATTAAAATTACTTATATTCAAGGACAATCCAGAAACTATGTTTCCGGAGTTGTTTTTTAAATTAAAATGATAAAAAAGATAAAATCACAGATTATTGCGGGTTTCAGGAATAAAAAAATAAACGTATTTTTTTTATTCCTTTTAATGGCGGTCATAATTTTAATTTTCTTAAAATTATCAAGGGTATATACTAATACAATTGTTTTTACTATAAACAAAGTTAATGTCCCTCAAGAATATGTTATTTTAAAGGACACTAATAACACACTGGATATAACATTAAAGGCCTATGGTTTTAATTGGCTAAAATATTATTTTTCAAAACCTAAAATCACTATTGATTTTAAAAAGGATGTCGAAAAAAAAGACACTTACTTTGTATGGAACAATTCCAAAACTTTCTTCAATAGCGAAGCAGAATTCGGTAGTCAGGTAACTTTACTAAATATATCACCAGATAAATTGTATTTTAAGTACGATGTCAATTTAGTAAAAAAGGTTCCAGTGATTCTAAATGCAGATATCAGTTTTAAACCAGGTTATGACATGTTCAATCCTTATGCTCTGGTTCCAGATTCTATTAATGTGATAGGGCCACATGTTTTAGTTTCAAAAATAGAACGAGTAGTAACCGAAAAAGTCAAAATGGATAATGTAAATTCGGATATTTTAAATGTTGTAACATTAAAACTCCCTAAAGATAATAAAGACCTCATTTTTTCTAATGATAGAATCGAATTAAAAGCAACAGTCGAGCGGTTTACGGAGGGCACCTTAAAGGTTCCTGTTAGTGTTATTAATGTTCCAGAAGGCACAAGTATAAAATACTTTCCTAAAATAATTAACGTCATTTATTATACCAGTTTAAAAAATTATAACGATGTAACGGCCAAAGATTTTAAAGTGGTTTGTGATTATAATAAAATCACAAATAGTCAGTCCTTTTTATTACCAGAATTAATCAAAGTAACAGACAAGGTGAAAACAGCAAAAATTAATCAACAGCATATAGAATTTATTATAGAAGAATGATTATAGTCGGTCTTACAGGTGGTATTGGAAGCGGGAAAACAACTGTTGCAAAAGAGTTTAGTTTGTTGGGTATTCCTGTTTACATTGCTGATGATGAGGCCAAAAAACTAATGAAGACGTCAAAGGTTATAAAACGAAAACTTGTTAAACTTTTCGGACATCAGGCTTACAAAGAGGATAAATTGAATAAACCATATATAGCAGATACTATTTTTAACAATAAGGATCTTTTGGAGCAAATGAATGCCGTTATTCATCCAAAAGTAGCGAATCATTTTAAAAAATGGTTGTTAAAACAACAGGCAGTTTATGTTATTAAAGAAGCAGCAATTTTATTTGAAAATGGGGGATATAAAGAATGTGATTTGATAATAACCGTTACAGCTCCTAAAGAATTAAAAATTAAGCGATTGCTAAAACGGGACAATACTAACGTAACTAAGATAGAAGCTATTATGGAAAACCAATGGCATGATGATGAGAAGATAAAGCTTTCCAATTATGTAATTAATAATATAGATCTAAAATCCACCAAACAGCAAGTCCTTAAAATACATCAACAAATCCTTAAAAGTCAATAACCAATCCTGAATTTTAACATTTTTGTTAAGGTAAGGTTAAAACCTAAGACCACTAAATGTTAAAATGTTAAATTTGAATGATGAGCAAGAGAATTTTCGTCCTATTGGTTCTACTAATGAGCATGTCCTTAGTCGGAATCATATTCGTTCAGGCTTATTATATTAAAGATTCTGTTAGAAACGAGAAAGAAAGGTTTACATTTAATGTAAAAAAAGCATTGAGTTATGTTTCCAATGCTATTGAAAAAAAAGAATTAGATAGTCTTTATAAAAAGTATCAGAGTCTGGATAGTGAGAAGAAGATGGATTCTGCGGCGGTTTCAAAGCTGTTTATATATCAGCAGGATAACAATACTAAAGAAATGCTGGTTTATAAAAGTGGTATATTAGAAGAAAACTATAAGTTAACTTCATCGCTCTTTGACATGGGTTTAGATAGTATAACTGTTAAAAACATTATTAGTAGTTCTAATCTGCAAGTGTTTAAAAACAAGGGTTTTTCAAATCGGGATTTGGATCAAAACTTAAGTCCTAGTTTCAGTCATAGTAGTTTGGTTGAAGCACAGAAAAATTCTTTTGATAAAAACTTTAAGGCATATGCAAAAACATTTCCTGTATATAAGCGCGTTTCAACAGAAGAAATTTCAAAGTTGCTTTCAAGAAAACTAAAAGAAGACTATATTGATATTAATTACGAATTCGCTATTTACAGCAATGATTTGGCTACAAAAGTGCATAGTGATGGGTTTGAAAGAAATCCAGTAACGACGTTTAGTGTCCCGATTTTTTATGATGAAAATAATCAAACCAATTATAAGCTTTTAGTGAATTTTCCTGATGACAATAAATTTATTCTATCAAGTATTATAGGAATGATATTGTTGTCAATAATCTTTACATCAATTATTATTATTGCCTATTCGAGTGCCTTGTATCAGTTAGTAAAACAACGTAAAATTTCTCAAATAAAAACGGACTTTATTAATAACATGACCCACGAATTTAAAACACCAATAGCAACCATAAACTTGGCATTAGACGCCATAAGGAATCCTAAGATTATTGATGATAAAGACAAAGTACTTCGTTACCTTGGGATGATAAAGGAAGAAAACAAAAGAATGCATGCACAAGTGGAAAACGTTTTAAGAATATCGAAACTTGAAAAGAATGAACTTAATATAAGTAAAGATAGAGTTAATTTGCACGAACTAATTGAAGACGCTATAACACATGTCGAGTTGATTGTTGAAGACAGAAAAGGATTTATTAAAACCTTTTTTGATGCCGAAAAAAGTTCGGTTTTGGCGAATGACACCCATTTTACAAATGTTATTGTTAATATTTTAGACAATGCCATAAAGTATTCTCCAGATGCACCAAAGATCGAAGTGTATACAGAGAATGCAGGAACAAATATTTTATTAAAAATCAAAGACCATGGAAGTGGAATGAGCAAAGCAGCTCAAAAAAGAGTGTTCGAAAAATTTTATAGAGAACACACTGGAAATATACATAACGTTAAAGGTCACGGTCTAGGCCTTTCGTATGTGAAACGTATAGTAGATGACCATCAAGGTCATATTTCTGTCGAAAGTGAAAAGGATAAAGGAAGCACATTTACAATAAAGCTTCCATTAATAACATAATACTATGGAAGAACAAAACAAAAAAATTTTATTAGTTGAAGACGATCCAAATTTCGGAACGGTTCTTAAAGATTATTTGATGATGAACGATTATGATGTTGTGCATGCCAAAAATGGTATGGAAGGATTTGAAAAGTTCAAAAAAGACGATTTTGATTTGTGCATCTTAGATGTGATGATGCCCTATAAAGATGGGTTTACATTGGCTAAAGAAATAAGAGAAAAAAACAAGGATGTGCCTATTGTATTTTTAACCGCAAAAGCTATGAAAGAAGACGTGTTAAAAGGGTACAAAGTTGGCGCCGATGACTATTTGAATAAACCTTTTGATAGTGAAGTGTTGCTTATGAAAATAAAGGCAATTATGCAGCGTAAAGCCACTGAAACAATTTCAGACAGTAAACAATTTGAATTTAAGATTGGTGAATTCGACCTAAATTCTAAATTGCGTTTTTTACGTTACATGGGTGGAGAAGCTGTTAAATTATCACCAAAGGAAAATGAATTATTGCGTTTACTTGCGTTACATGAAAACGATTTAATGCCCAGAGCGTTGGCACTTACCAAAATTTGGAGAGATGATAATTACTTTACCTCGCGAAGTATGGATGTATATATTGCCAAATTACGCAAGTACCTAAAATTAGATGAAAAAGTGGAAATTCTTAACATTCACGGCGAGGGCTTTAGATTAGTGGTTAATAGCTAATACCATAAGAATATTATATGTTTAAAAAAAAAAATCCAGCTTTATGCTGGATTTTTTTTATGCAATATTATATTGTAAATTGAGATTTCTCCTATCGTCGAAATGACAAATCACTATATCCCAGTATTTTAGCACAATAATGTAGTTTGCTTTTTTAATCGAACTCAGGTTATTAAAGCTTTCAGTAGTTTTTTCGGGTTCTGTCTGTTGTCCCAAAATGCAGAAACTATTATTTCTTTTTCAGTCGTTTTATAATAAATGCTGTAGTTTCCCAAAGAAGCTACTCGTACATTTTTAAAATCAGTTCTTTTGTATAATTCAGGGTTTTTAGTGATTTGATTTGTTCTATCACTAACTAATTTCAGTAACTTAATGGAATATTTACTTGACTTGTTTCGGTTAACCTAATATTCCAGAATTCCTACGAATTGAATGTCAGCTGTTCTAGTCCAAATTATATTGCGTTTAGCCATTCAAGATTTCGTTTATTCATAGCCTCTTGTGAAATCAGTTTTCCATTTTGAATATCCTTTTCACTCATTTCCAGCATTAGTTTTTGTTCATGAGTCAGTTCAACAATGTCTGATTCAGATTCGCTTGATGAAATTAATTTATCTAGAGCTACTAAAAAATCTTTGTTTCTTATTGAAAGAATTTTGTCAATCAATCCGTTTCGTATTTTATCTACTGTTGCCATTTCATCAAATTTATTATAAAAGTCCGAAATTTAGTTGAGTTTCCCTGTCTTGACAACGGAATTTGGTATGGTGAAATAGTATTAGATGAAGCTGTATTAGAACTATTGCTTAAAAGTTAAAACGCTTGTATTAAAGAAAACTTATTCAATTAATGTGGAACACTAAATAGAGCCAATGACTTATACGGATATGACGATGTAGCTTCAAATGAAAAGTATGCGCTAAAAAAAGAGAACTCAAAGCGAGGGTGTTTTATAAACTTTATAAACTTATTTTTATTATTCAAAAAAAAATCAAGAATAATATCTTTTTTAATTGAATTTGATATGATTTGTGTGAGTTTGGAATACCAGTGCCAAAAAGGGCAAAATGTTTTAGCTATGTTGTACCCAAACAAAAAACCCAAGATCTTTAACCTTGGGTTTACCTTGTAGCGAGAGGGGGGCACGATCCCCCGACCTCCGGGTTATGAATCCGACGCTCTAACCAGCTGAGCTACCTCGCCATAATTTAAGGCTGCAAATATAAAAACAATATTATTGTCAACAAACATAAGTTGTGCAAAATATTATTAAAAATTGTAGCTAAACTTATCAATTTATGTATATATTGAGCAACATAAATTTTAAATGCACACATGGACGATAAAATTAAATTTGAAATAGAATTTCCCATACACGCTTCACCTCAATTGCTATATCAATATATATCTACACCATCAGGATTGTCTGAATGGTTCTCAGACAATGTTAACTCTAGAGGTGAATTATTTACTTTTATTTGGGATGATAGTGAAGAACAAGCTAAACTTTTGAGCAAGAAATCTGGAGAACGCATAAAATTTAGATGGTTAAATGATGAAGAAGATGAATTAACCACCTATTTTGAGATTAGAATTCAAGTTGATGAAATCACGAAAGATGTATCCTTAATAGTTGTTGATTTTGCTAATGATGATGAAGTTGAAGAAGCTAAAATGCTTTGGGAAAATCAGATTTCCAGCTTAAAACAAGTATTGGGTTCTGCATAATTGGAAGAATTATAATTTAAATATAAGCGTCCTAACCTTAATTTAGGCTAAGGTTTTGGGCTTTTTTTATGATAGATTTTAACGAACATTTTGTTGAGGACAACAATTTACTGTCCATAGATAATAGAGGGTTTAATTATGGTGATGCACTTTTTGAAACCATAAAAGTATCTCATGGAAAATTATTGTTTTGGGAAGATCATTATTTCAGACTTATGGCATCCATGCGTATTATGCGAATGGAAATTCCAATGAAATTCACTTTGGAATTTCTTGAAGATCAAATCCAAAAGTTACTTAAGAGCAACCAAATGCACAACGTATCATCCCGGGTAAAATTAATGGTATATAGAAAGGCAGGCGGATTATATTTACCTAGCACAAATGCAGTCGGTTTTGCAATAACCGCTAATAAACTTGAAGACGATTTTTATCTGATTAAAAATAATACTTACGAGGTGGATTTGTTTAAAGACCTTTATGTGTCACCAAGCTTGTTATCAACTTTAAAAACAAATAACAAGGCAATTAACGTTATAGGCAGTATCTATGCAAACGAAAACAAACTGCAAAATTGTCTTTTGTTAAATACAGATAAACAAGTTATTGAAGCCCTTAACGGGAATATTTTTGTAATAAAAGGAAATATCATAAAAACACCACCTTTAGCAGATGGTTGTTTAAAAGGCGTTATGCGAAAACAACTTATGGAAATTATACACCAACTCCCGGAATATAAATTATTGGAAGCTTCGGTTTCGCCTTTTGAACTTCAAAAGGCCGATGAAATCTGGATAACCAATGTGATTGTCGGGATACAGCCTATCACGAAATACAGAAAAAAACACTTTGTTTCCGATATTTCAAAAAAAGTATTGCAAAAATTAAATGTAAAGATGCGATTGGATTAATTGTAATTAGGATTTTCTGGTGCGTTTGACCATATACTGTATTCACCACCAAATTCTAACATTTTTTCTTTCCAGAAAGATTCATAGTCTTTCTGTATTATGGATTTTTTATAAATGTTTTCGGTTACTACCCACGAATTGGCTTTTAGTTCAGTTTCTAACTGACTGGATTTCCAACCAGAATATCCAAGAAAAAAACGAATGTCATTATCGTTTATTTCATTGGTTGCAATAAGTTCGGCCACTTTATTAAAGTCTCCTCCCCAAAATATACCAAGTGAAATCTCAATACTATCAGGAATCAATTGTGGCACGGTATGTATAAAATACAGATTGTCCTGTTCAACAGGACCTCCATTATAAACTGTAAAGGTAGCTCCAACTTCAGGGACCAAGTCACTAATTGTATACTGTAAGGGCTTGTTAAGGATAAAACCTATTGAACCCTCGCCATTGTGGTCGGCTAATAACACTATAGACCGATTAAAGGAAATATCGCCAATAATAGCAGGTTCGGCAATCAACAAATCACCTTTTTTGGGTTTCGTTGTAATCATTTAAGGCGTTTTAGGTGATTAAATCTAATATTTATTTATTTAAAAAACAATACTTTTATATTTTTTTTGAATGTCCATATTCATTCATAATGCCATTTTTGCCATTCAGAATGGAGTGAAACGAAATGAAGGATCCATTGAAAACCAATGCGGCTCCTCCTTTGTAGGAATGACAGAATTATTATGTTTTCAGACTTATGACAAATTATGGACATTCAATAATTTTTTAAATAAAAAATGCCTTCTAAAGAGAAAGCATTTTATAAATATTAAACGAAGTAAATTAGTTTACTGCTCTTGATAAATCTGAACCGGCTTTAAACTTAACTACTTTTTTAGCTTTAATTTTTATGGTTGCCCCGGTTTGTGGATTTCTACCATCTCTTGCAGCTCTTTTAGAAACTGACCAAGAACCAAACCCTACCAACGATACACGTTTGCCTTTTTGTAAAGCCCCTTCGATATCAATCAATAACGATTCTAATGCTTTTTTTGCAGCTGCTTTTGTAATTCCAGCATTTTCTGCCATTCCATCGATTAAATCTGTTTTGTTCATAATATAAAATTTAATTATTAATAAATTATTGGTTAAACTTTTAGTTAAATCCTATACAAAATTATACGGATTATGCAATCATGCAAGTAATAGCAAGGGAAATGCTTGGTAATGTTGATAACTTAAGGTATTTGTTAATAAAGCCGATGTGTTTCATCGAATTTTTAAAACTATCAGTAATTATACGGGTTTAGAGCATTTTAGCATCAGGACTAAATTGATATCCATTTAAAAGTGATTGTATGTCCATAGAACGCTTTCCGGGGATCTGAATTTCTTTAATGATAATAAAGCCATTTTTGGCTGCAACTTTAACCTTTTGTTTTGACAAAATTATTTTCCCAGTATTAAAAGAGTGTTGCGAAATTTCTATATCACTCTTATATATTTTTATGGCTAGTGCCTCTTTGTTATTGATTAAATTACACCATGCTCCTGGATAGGGGCTTAAGCCTCTAATTTTATTATGAATATTTGTTAAGGATTCGTTCCAATCAATTTTACAATTGTCTTTATGAAGCTTATAGGCTGTTTTGATATTTTGAGAATCCAATTGAGGTATTGTTTTTACAGCACCTTGTTGAATTAATTTTACTGTTTTGAGGACTAACTGACTACCAAGGGCCATAAGTTTATCATGAAGACTTCCGGCAGTATCTTCTTGATAAATTGTAATTTTTTCTTGAAGAATCATTTCGCCCGTATCAATGTTGTCATCAATAAAAAAAGTAGAAACCCCCGTTTTAGTTTCTCCATTGATAATAGCCCAATTGATTGGTGCAGCACCTCTATAATTAGGTAACAAAGAGGCATGTAAGTTAAAAGTTCCAAGTTCTGGCATCTGCCAAACTACTTTTGGTAACATTCTAAAAGCCACTACTATTTGTAGATTCGCATTGAGAGTTTTTACATTATTTAAAAAGGCTTCATCCTTTAAGTTTGTTGGTTGTAAAATGTTTAGATTTTGAGTTTTGGCGTATTGTTTTACAGCACTTTCATTAAGTTTTCTTCCGCGGCCAGCAGGTCTATCGGGTGCTGTTATTACACCAACTATATTGTAATTGTTTTCTACTAAAACTTTAAGTGTAGCAACGGCGAAATCAGGCGTTCCCATGAAAATAATTTTTAATTCTTTCATTTATGGAATAGTTTATAGGTGTTTGTTTTGGTAATTGAAATTATTTGGTGCTCTAAAAGTAATTGTAACACCTTTTTAAGGTTTTTTTCAGAACAATCAATTTCAGAAATCATTGCTCTGGATGAAAAATCTCCGTTTTCTAAAAGTTCAATTATTTGATTTTTTAATACTTTTAAATTTTGCGGTTCACTTGGTTTTTTTATGCGTGTACACACCGAGCAAATTCCACATGGTTCTTTAATTGTCTCACCAAAATAGGTAAGGAGTTGTATGCTTTTACAAATATCATCATTTTTAATATAGTCAAGAACAGCTTTTACTTGTAATTGCTTTAAGTCATTTTGTTGTTCAATAATTGCAGCAATTCGGTTAATGGTTTTATCATCTTCACGCGGTTGTATATAAGTGATTTGTGCATCGGTTTTTGCTAAATTTAAAGCAATAATGCCATCTTTTTCTAATTGTTTTAAGGCTGATATCACCACAGATTCTGTTGTTGATGCTTTTTCTGCTACACGTAGCGCATTTATTTTGGAATCATGCTCAAATACACCACCGTACATGCGCAATATCGATTTTACAATGTGCTCAAGCTCTTTATGTGTTTCAAGATAATGAAACACCACAGAATTGGAAGCAATAACCTGAATGGAAACCTGATTGCGAAATTGCCTTGACAAACCAATAATACTTGTTCTATCTAAAAGCAATAAGGCATTATAGCATAAAATACCACTAAAACCATACACTTTACAAAAACCATTAAAATCAAAATCATACGTAGTGTATTCACCTTCACCATACGATATTTGAAAATAACCACTTAGTTTTCTATAAACCTGTTTAATAAAATCAACACTTGGTAAAATGCTTAAAAACTGATTTTTAACCAACAGAACATCACTATTGTTTTTGAGAATCACAGCAAAGGCTTTATCGCCATTTCTACCAACCCTTCCAGCTTCCTGAAAATAACTTTCTATACTTTCTGGTAAGTTAAAATGAATTACGGTTTTTACGTCTGGTTTGTCAATTCCCATGCCGAAAGCATTAGTCGCCACCATTACTTGTTTTTGATTGTTTAACCATTGGTTCATGTGGGATTCTTTTTCAGCATTGGAAAGGCCCCCATGATAATAGGTTGCCAGAATCCCTTTTTTTTCTAAAAAGGCACTAATGTCTAAAGTTAGTTTTCTGTTTCTAACATAAATAATTGAGGACGATGTGTATTTTTTTAAAATACTTTCAATACGATAATATTTATCTTCTTCGTGTAAAACCAAATAAGCCAAATTAGGCCTTGCAAAGGATTGTTTAAAAATTTTAGGTTGAATAAAATCCAATTCCTTGATAATATCATCAACAACTTCAGGTTTTGCCGAAGCCGTTAATGCAACCATGTTCACATTTGGTTGCAATTGCCTTAACAGGGTAATATTTTTATATGCCGGTCTAAAATCATTGCCCCATTGTGAGATACAATGGGCTTCATCAACCGCAATAAGATTCATGTTCATCTGTTTGATGCGCTCTTGAACCAATTCCTGTTGTAAGCGCTCAGGCGACAGGTATAAAAATTTATAATCCCCATAAATACAATTGTCCAGCATGGTGTCTATTTCTTGATGAGAAATGCCACTGGTAAGCGCCATGGCTTTAATACCTTGATCATTAAGTTTTTTAACTTGGTCTTTCATAAGCGCAATCAAAGGCGAAATAACGATACAAATACCATTTTTTGCTAAGGCCGGAATTTGAAAACAAATAGATTTTCCACCGCCGGTTGGCAACAGGACAAAGGTATCTTCACCTGCGATTACGGCATTAATGATATCTTCTTGTAGTGGTTTAAACTCGGTAAAGTTCCAATATCGTTCTAATATGTTAATGGGATGTTGCATTAAATTAGTTTTAATGCATTTAATATATGGTCTGTTCGCTTTCCAACAGTATCAAAAGGAACGTCCAGTAAATTATAGTTATAGGTTTTATAGGTGTGAAGTAAATGCTCATGTATTTCTTGTGCCTGATCAAAATTTTCATAACGCTCATTATCGCTAGTATAGATGTCTTGCCATGGTTTTAAAATAAACACATAATCATAAACACTGTTTTTACAAATATCAACAAATGATTCTGGATATTGGTCGCCAACGTAATCCATATAAGCTAAAACATCTGGAATACCCCGATCCAAAAAAACAATATCTGACTCATGTGCTTGAGCTTTAAAATATTGTTTATGCCTTCCTTCTAATAAAAGTTCACTAAAAAGTAGCGGATTAGTTAAAAATAATTGGTCAATACCATGATGTTTAGCATCCAAAGTCACCTGGCGCGAAATTTCTTCAAAGCAAGTAAACTTTCTTTTAATAAGTTCCTTTATGATGGTTGATTTGCCTGTGCCCGGTCCTCCAGTGATAACTATTTTTTTACTATGCAATGTGGTCTATTTTGCTGTAAAAATCGGAATTAAAATGATTAAAAAAAAACGAAACAATTAACAATTGACAATTGATAATTAACAATGACAACAATGGATAATTGCAATCGAAGAATACTGCAGGCTGCTACTGAGACTAAAACAAACAGTTGGTGCATTAGGGATAGTAGTGGAAAGCCCACAGCGAGGGACGAGCGAGGACCTGCAGCGAATAGCCCGACCTTTTTGGTAATGCCCAAATTATTCTGCAATAAAAAAAATGAAAATTAACTGTATCTTTGCATTTTATTAAATAAACATGAGCACAAATCAGAGCCCTGAAGAATTTTACGAGAAGCTAAAAGATCAATTATACCAAACAAACAGCTGGCCAGCAGAATATCTGTATAAGTTTATTATAAAATCGGATATTGAAAAAATAGCTAAAATTGAAGCTTTGTTTAATAATATTGGTGCCGTAATCCATACTACAGAATCTAAAAATGGAAAATACACGAGTTTATCTATAAATGTCCAAATGTTAAACCCTGAAGCGGTTATTGCAAAATACAAAGAAGTTGCAAATAATGTGGAGGGTGTTATTAGCCTTTAGTTTTTTTTTGTATTTTTGAAAAAGCATTACAACTACGCACAAACAATTAATTCTACACCATTTATTTTGATTATAGACAATTTAGAATACAACACAGAACGTGAGCATTTAATCATTCCGGAATATGGTCGCCATATGCAAAAAATGATTAACTATGCCAAATCACTTGAAACCAGAGAAGAACGTAACAAAACAGCAAAATCTATCATTGCTGTGATGGGAAACATGCAACCACATTTAAGAGATGTGCCCGATTTTCAGCATAAGCTTTGGGACCAGCTTTTTATTATGGCAAATTTCGAATTGGATGTAGATTCACCGTATCCAATTCCGTCCAAAGAATTTCTTGAAGAACGCCCAGGACCACTAAACTATCCGCAAAATTTTCCTAAATACCGTTTTTATGGCAATAATATTAAAACGATGATTGATGTTGCCAATACTTGGGAAGAGGGGGAGCTTAAAGAAGCGCTAATTTTCACCATCGCCAATCACATGAAAAAGTGTTTTTTAAATTGGAATAAGGATACCGTAGAAGACAGTGTTATATTTAAACACCTTTACGAGCTTTCTAATGGTAAAATAAACTTAAAAAATTCGGATGAGGATTTATCAGATTCTACCAGTTTATTGCGCACAAAATCGAAATACAGTTCAAATAGCCCTAAAAAAGGCGGGCATAAGAAAACTTCAAATCGACCAAGAAAACGCTATTAAATTTATTGCATGGGAACATTTAAAATTGAAGGAGGCCATCAATTAAAAGGCAGTATCCAACCTCAAGGTGCCAAAAACGAAGCATTGCAAATTTTATGTGCCGTATTGCTCACTCCTGAAGCAGTTACTGTTAATAATATCCCAGACATAGTAGATGTAAACAAACTTATCAATTTACTTCGAAAATTAGAGGTTAAGGCTGAAAAACTCTCTCATGGTTCCTATACATTTCAAGCAGACAATGTAAATTTAAAATATTTGGAATCGGACGATTTTAAAATCGCCGGACGCGGTTTACGTGGATCCATTATGATTGTTGGCCCTTTGTTAGCGCGCTTTGGTAAAGGGTATATTCCAAAACCAGGAGGCGATAAAATAGGACGACGCAGGTTAGACACCCATTTTGAAGGTCTTATTAAATTAGGAGCCAAATTCAGATATAATAAGGAAGATCAATTTTACGGTGTTGAATCCAAAAAACTAAAAGGGGCTTATATGCTTCTTGAAGAAGCGTCGGTTACTGGTACTGCCAATATCGTGATGGCAGCAGTTTTGGCAGAGGGGACAACGACTATTTATAACGCTGCCTGTGAACCTTATTTACAGCAATTGTGTAAAATGCTTAATCGTATGGGCGCGAAAATTAGTGGTATTGGATCTAATATGTTAATTGTTGAAGGTGTTGATAGTTTAGGAGGTACTTCGCATACCATGTTGCCCGATATGATCGAAATTGGTAGCTGGATTGGTTTAGCAGCCATGACTAAAAGCGAGCTGACCATTAAAAATGTAAGTTGGAGTGATTTAGGGTTGATTCCCAACGTGTTTAGAAAACTTGGGATCACTGTTGAAAAACAAGGTGATGATATTCATATTCCTGCGCATACAAAAGGGTATGAAATACAAAGTTTTATTGACGGCTCTATTTTAACCATTTCTGATGCACCTTGGCCAGGATTTACGCCCGATTTATTAAGTATTATTTTAGTGGTGGCTACACAAGCCAGAGGTAGTGTGTTAATACACCAAAAAATGTTTGAGAGCCGTTTGTTCTTCGTGGATAAATTGATAGATATGGGCGCTAAAATTATTTTGTGCGATCCACATAGAGCCACAGTCATAGGACACGATTTTAAATCGACCTTAAAAGCGACCACTATGACCTCGCCCGATATTCGTGCTGGTGTTTCGCTGCTAATTGCAGCACTTTCTGCAAAAGGCACGTCTACTATTCAAAATATTGAGCAGATTGACAGAGGGTATGAGCGCATAGATGAACGTTTACGTGCTATTGGTGCTAAGATTGAAAGGGTTAAGTAGGCTTTTTGTTAAAAGTAGTATTTAACTAAAAAGGTTATTAAGCAGAAAAGAATTTAAACTAAAGCTGCTTTATAAACTTCTAAACAACGTTCCCGAGCTATTTTGTGGTCTACAATAGGCGTAGGGTAGGTGAGTTCTTGAAAACGGGGCACCCATTGTTTGATGTAATCCAAGTTCTTATCAAACTTTTCTAATTGAGTTGTAGGGTTGAAAATTCTAAAATAAGGTGCTGCATCAACCCCACAACCGGCAACCCATTGCCAGTTACCTAGGTTACTTGCCATCTCGTAATCGTGCAATTTTTCGGCAAAATAGGCTTCACCCCAACGCCAGTCAATCAATAAGTGTTTACACAAAAAACTGCCTACTAGCATACGCACACGGTTGTGCATAAAACCTGTTTTGTTTAATTGATGCATTCCGGCATCCACTAATGGATAGCCTGTTTTACCGTCACACCATGCTTTAAATTCTATTTCATTATTGCGCCATACAATACGGTCATATTGTGGTTTAAAACTTTGTGTGGCAGTATGTGGGAAATGCCATAATATTTGCATAAAAAACTCTCGCCAAATCAATTCTTGCCAGAGAACCTCATTTTTTTCGGCCATGGCTTTTTTTATGATTTTTCGAATGCTTACGGTTCCAAAACGCAGATGAGGTCCTAATCTGGAGGTTGAATCTTGCGAAGGGAAATTACGTGTTGCTTCATAATTTTGAATCATTGCTGACGTAACATCATAATCTACAATTTTTTGCTTGGATGTTTTAAAACCTAATTCGGTTATAGTTAGATTAGGTAACTGTGTTTCTTTTATTAAATTATTGAGATGCGCCTCAGATTTAAAGATTTCTAAGTTAGTGGCTTTAAATGTGGTTTTCCAAGATTTCATGTAAGGCGTGTAAACCAAATATGGTGTTCTATTACTTTTTACAATGTCATTTTTCTCAAAAACAACCTGATCTTTATAAGTTTTAAAATTAATGCTAATTGTTGATAAGAATTCTTTTATTGTTTTGTCTCGTTGGGTTGCATAGGGTTCGTAATCATGATTGGTATACACGTTTATAATAACATAGGTTTCTATGAGCTGTTTAAAAACATCTAAAGGGTTTCCATAATATAGCGCTATGTTACTTTCGTAATTTTCTTGAAGAGTTCGTTTTGTTTTTTGAAGCACTTCATAAATAAAAGTAACACGTGCATCGTCTTTAGGAAGTTTTCCTAGAATGTCAGAATCAAAAATAAAAATGGGTAGAACGGGATGTTTTCCTTGTAACGCTTCAAATAAACCTGCATTATCATCAAGTCTTAAATCGCGTCGAAACCAAAAAATGTTTACGGTTTGCTTCATGGTTTATAAACACCAAATAATTCTTCTAATTTTTTGGTTCTATAATTGAATATTTCTTCTAGTTTAGGTTTTACCAATATAGGATGAACAAGTTGTCCAAGGATACCGAAAGGCACCTTATAATCTATAATATCTTCCATTTCTACACCATCATCAATTTCCTTTATAAAATGCTTATGATGCCAAAGGCTATAAGGGCCGAAGCGTTGTTCATCAACAAAATAATGCGTATCAACCGACTGCGTAATTTCAGTTATCCATTTTGTTTTAATCCCTAAAACAGGCGTTACGATATACTGGATAATTTGACCAGCAAACATGGGTCTATCAGCACCGGAAAGAATATGAAAGCCCATATATTCTGGCGTGATGGTTTTTAGGTTTTTTGGATCGGATAAAAAATCCCAAGCCTGCTGTAAAGTAATAGGTAGATTTTGCTTTTTATGTAGGGTATATATTTTCATATTAATTATTTAACAATATATAGGCATTTAATGAGGTGGCAATTAACAACCATAGAAAATAGGGGAGCACCAAGACACTTTTAATTGGCATGAGTTTCCTGTACGTGAATAAAAATAAACCAACTAGCCCCGTCAGCACTAAAATTAAAAGTAAACCGAAAGCAATATAGTGCTGATTGAAAAACACATAATTCCAGCTTACATTAAGAATAAATTGAACTGTAAAAAGTATTTTAACTTTCGTATTAGGTTGATACGTATACAAATATGCCATGTATACTGAAAAACAAATCATAATGGTTGTCCAAGCCACACCAAAAACCCAACCAGGGGGTGTCCATGGTGCTTGATTAAGGTTTTGGTACCATTTGGTTTGCGGGCCATTATTCATCAACAATGTTCCTATGGCTAAGGTCCCAAAATTAATGACAAGAAAAAAGACAAAATACTTAAAAAGTTTCATGGGTTTAAACTATCATTAATTCAATTTGATTTATAATAGCTTGTGCCTCTGCAAATTTTTTTATCATTTTCTGCACGATTAATCGAGGATAACTTGTGCCATTCTTTCATAAGATCTTTATATTTTGAATGCAGTTTTTCTATTTCGGGTTTTGATTTAAATAATTTAATTGTAATTGAATGTCCGTATTCATTCATAATACCATTTTTGTCATTCAGAATGGAGCGAAACGAAATGAAGAATCTATTGAAAATCAATGGAATTCCTCCTTTGTCGGAATGACAAAATCATTATGTTTTCAGACTTATAACAAATTACGGACATTCAATAATTTAAACATAATTTCTACTTTAAATGTTTTGTGATTTTATCACTCATTGGATTTGTAATTGAAAAGTAATAATCAATCATCTGTCCGTTACGGTCAATCAAATATTTTTGAAAATTCCATTTTACAGTAGAACTGGAATGCCCATTTTTAGAGGCGTCGGTAAGCCATTGGTATAAAGGGTGTTGGTTATTACCCTTTACATCAACTTTCTCAGTCATTAAAAAAGTTATACCATAATTAACTTGACAAAACGATTGTATTTCTTGAGCTGTTCCTGGTTCTTGGCTCCCAAACTGGTTGCAAGGCACTCCTATAATCATAAGCTTGTCTTTATAAGTATCATATAATTTTTGCAAATCTTCGTATTGCCCGGTAAAACCGCATTTTGAGGCTACATTAACAAATAATATATACTTACCCTTATAATCGGATAGATTAATAGGGCTTCCTCCCAAACTATTAATTTTTATATCATAAATAGATTGTGTTGGAGGTTTTTGAGCTGTGGATTTTGTAAACATGGAGAACATAAGCGTTAATAGTATTAATTGTTTCATAAATTAAATTTTAAAGGTAACAATACCTTAGTCCGTTTCTTGTTTTTTATCAAAAATATAAGTTTACTTAAATTATTTTCTTTTTTGCCATGATATTTAAATTGTTCCACAAAAATACATAATGTTTAACAAAAAATAATAAACATTAAACAAAAATTAACACTATTTCTAGTTTTATTATTTGTTATAGAATAAATTTTATTAATATCTTTAAATAACAAATCAACCTTAATTAATAAACATGTACACAGCCATCATTGTCGTATTTGCCATTGGGTATTTGGGAATTGCCTTAGAACATAAAATAGATATAAATAAAACCGCCTTGGCATTGTTAATTGGCGTTGTGTGTTGGGTATTATTAATTTTTGGAAGGGCAACGCTGTTTTCTGGTATGACCGAAGATGCTTCATTACACTTTGTTTCTGAATCTTTATTGGAACAGATTGGAGAGATTTCAGAAATTTTATTTTTCCTTCTTGGAGCCATGACCATTGTAGAACTTATTGATGCCCATGAAGGGTTTACAATAATAACTGACAAGATAAAAATAACTAATCGAGTTAAATTAGTATGGGCGCTAAGCTTTATTACGTTTTTTCTCTCAGCGGCATTGGATAATTTAACAACGGCCATTGTTATGGCAACGCTTCTTAAAAAAATTATTAAAAAGAAAGAGGAACTTTGGCTTTTTGCAGGTATGATAATTATAGCTGCCAATGCGGGTGGTGCTTGGTCTCCTATTGGCGATGTTACAACTATTATGTTATGGATTGGTGGACAAATAACAACTTTAAATATTGTAAAGGCAATATTTCTACCTAGTTTGGTATGTTTGGTGATTCCTTTAGGCATATTAAGCTTTAAATTAAAGGGGAATATTGAATCTATCGAGAATCATTCAGAGATTCATGATAAGCATAAAGGAATCGTTAGTAAATCTGAAAAAAACATTGTTTTTAGTGCAGGGATTGGGGCTTTGTTGTTTGTTCCTATATTTAAAACGATAACCCATTTACCTCCGTTTATGGGAATTTTATTCGGCTTAAGCATCATGTGGATATTAACCGAGTTGATGCATAGAAATAAGATTTTGGAGTATAGAAATCCCTTATCAATTGTAGGCGTCATTCAGCGAATAGATACTCCTAGTATTTTATTCTTTTTGGGAATCCTAATGGCGGTAGCGGCCTTACAAACCGGAGGTTATTTATTGCAATTATCTTTGGTCTTGGATAATAATTTTAAAAGCATATATATGGTGAATACCCTTATAGGATTGTTGTCGTCTGTAATAGATAATGTCCCTATGGTGGCAGGAGCAATGGGGATGTATTCCTTAACGGTTTATCCTGTGGATAATGCTTTTTGGGAATTATTGGCCTATGCGGCAGGTACTGGAGGCAGTATTTTAATAATTGGGTCAGCTGCTGGTGTTGCCATTATGGGAATTTTTGAAATTGATTTTATTTGGTATTTAAAAAGAATTTCTTTATTGGCATTGTTAGGTTATTTAGGTGGAATTGCTACGTATATGATTTTAAATTAATTTTTTTGTTTTTATTTGCTCTTAAAAAACCACCGTCTTTGACGGTGGCCATGTTTTAAAGGCTCTGCCATTTTTTAGG
>TARA_R110001592_G_scaffold11657_5_pt1 | contig 73102 bp, 73 predicted proteins | sample TARA_R110001592 | Tara Oceans TARA_R110001592 (sample SAMEA4398387) | marine metagenome | biome: Polar Biome; feature: [SRF] surface water layer (ENVO:00010504); material: water (ENVO:00002006), including particulate matter (ENVO:01000060) such as... | depth 5 m | reverse complement strand
CCCCCCTGCCGATATTTAGAACCAATCTTTCCGTTGATGATGCTCTGGAACTATCCTAGCCAAACATATTGAAAGGAGTCCATCCTCAAATTCTACACTCTTCACTTCCACATCCTCAGAAAGCGTCCATACCCTCGTAAAGGACCTCTGTGCTAGTCCCTTATGCTGATAAGTAGTTTCAGTCTCCTTGTCCTCTTTCTGACCCTCCACAAAGAGTTTGCCATCCTGTGTATAGACAAACAACTCTGCCTTTTTAAACCCTGCCAGGGCGATCTCTAGCCTGGACTCTACAGAATTTATGGATACTAGGTTGTAGGGAGGATAGTTAGTAGTGGTCTCATGTAGTGAGTATAAACGATCAAAGTATTCGTTCATACCAATGCTATTGCGATGAACACGATCCAAAAATTGGTCGATGTTAGACGCACCATACTTAGTAAGGTCGGTCATTTTTAGCTCCTTTAAAAGCGAGTTTGTATTGTGTGGACCCCGAAGGCATCCGTTTGTGGATCACGCATTAACAACAAAGTTCTTTGTGGTTAATAGAATGAAAAATATGATCCACTACTATTTATTTAAGACACAAAAAAACGGGGTAGCGAACCCCGTAATTTTTTATTCGGTTTACATCAATTGAAGTTTCTATTTACTACCTTGATGAGTGGGATATCTTCTTCATTAATAGTATCCTGAGCGACTGTACGATGCTCACAATCAGGGTGGTTCCAAGGAAATTCCCTACGGTTCTTATCGGTATGGGATTTACCTTGCATGTCAAGAAGACGGTTCTCAAGATTATCAAAGTTTAAGGTGAAGAACTTATTCCGCTTACATGCAAGGCTCTCCTTTGCTTCTGGAATTGGAACTGAGAAAATAACATGAAGTGGCTTATCAGCAAGCATTGCTTGAGAAGACCTACTTAAGATGGCACCTACACGAGATTCAAAGTTCTTTCCATTAACAATAATGACAATAGCATCAGGATTGTCATAGTAATCCCGAACCCATGGTTCAATATCGGAGTGGTCTTCACGAATACGATTTATCAGAGGCATGATAGTTTCGTTATTTAACTCACGATACCTTCCTTCAAGTTCCAGCGTTGTGTCAAACATGCAAAGAGAATAGATCTTGTTAACAAGAGTGCTTGCTTGCTTGTTTGTCAAACCAGGTCCATGGGTTCTAACCTCATGGGTAATGCCCTTTTTGTCGTATGCGCCTACAAGCGTTAGTGCGTGACAAACACCAGCTTTGACATCATCGATGCTCGGGTCCTTTGAATACAAATTCTTCGTCCAGTTAGATGCATTTGCAAAACGAACCCTTGCCAATTCGTTTTCAAAACGAACACCCTGGTGCATCCATGCAGGAATTCCTAGGATGATTGAGGCGGCACGCCTATGCATTCCGTTGATAGTTTCGTCAGTATCAACATCAAAATACACGACTCTACTAGGAATAATTCCTTGAGTCGCAATTGTATCCGCAAGGTGCTGTTGATCAACGATCTTAAAGTTAACCCTACCAGGGTTCGACCAAGCCTTGGTGTCACTCCAAAACTTCATACCAGGATCGCCAACTAATTCTACGCCATCAATATCATGGGTAGATGGAGCGTCCCATTTTGTGGGGTCGCAGTGCTCAAGCAACCAATCATTAGACAGAAAATCTGCATTCGACACAGCTGTGCCAAATTCCTTCATTAAGTTAGACATATCAAAAAGATATAGTGTGGTAAGACCAGAAACGGATCATCAAAAGATGTATTTCTGATCAAAGTAGGTTCCTATCGCCGCTACTCCTGAACCTATTAAGGGGAGTACCGCAGCCAAGGTGGTTTCCCTCCCTGACCTCTATATTATACACCATTGAAAAGGGGGCGTCAAGCCCCCTATCTACTTTGGTAGCGAATCCGTCGTAGAGAGTCGCGCACGAAAGAGCGACGATTTATTTATGAGTTCTCTTCACCTTCAACTTTAACTTTACGACCAATATTGTACTTAGTCTCCAAGGCCCAATTCCCTTTATCTTTGTATGCTAAGACTTTAATCTGATTGAGAGGAGCAATATCTTGAATCCTTTCTACATCAACAACAGAAATAAGACCCCAGTCAGCAAGCAATTGAGTAATTCTATTGCGTCTTTGAACATCATTCAAAGTAAGATTCGCTTTCTTGCCATCAAGAGCAAACAACTCTTTAAAATGTACGATGAAATACCTGCCTTGCTTATGCAAGATATGGCATGACTGATAAAGTTTTTTTTCTTTTCTAGATGCTACACCAATTCTAGTTAGTGTTTCTCTCACCTTTAAGAAATCATCTGGTTCACTGAGAGAAACCTCCACCATATCTTCAGACGACCACTCAACGGTCGGTTCAATAACGACGCTCATGTCAAAAAACAAAAACTTTTTATTATTTAGCTAAACTCCTCTTGACATTCTCTAACGATGGTTTAAGTATTTCATAGGTTTCCTTATAAGCCATTTTATTGATCCACCGCTTATCCCAAAACTCCTCCAATTTACAATCTTTTCCTGTGTGATCTTCATATATTCCCATGAATACACTCAGTAAATCCCAGTGGCAGTTTGGAAAATATTGAGGTGACAGACAAACAAAGATATGGTCATAATCATAATCCCCATGATCATACTCTTCTGCAGTTGCAAATCCCCAATCAGCATACTCTCCAACATGATTGCAAATAAATCTATTTACAGGACTCCTAGTATCTTCTTCAGATTTATCTCCATTATGAATCCATACCATTCTCTTGAGTTTACCTAAGGTGTGTAGATAAGCTCCCCAACTACCCTCATCAACTTTACCATAAGCCTTTGTCAGGTGATACTCTAAGAGGTGAAGTGCTAAAAAAGTTTCATTGCTGTAGTCACCGGTATCAGTTTCAATCTTATCGATGTAGCATCCTGCTAGAAAGTCATCATGATGATCGATATTAATTATTTCCAGATCATCTTTATCTAGAACAGAGTCAAGAATATAATCATGATCCAATCCAAAGGCAACAGTTATATTTGGATTAGCTGTCAATGCTTTTGTAAAGGTGTCTAGCATATAGTCTAGACACCTTTCATCAATAATTTTTTCTCTCTGCTTAAGATCAGGATATTTTGCAAAGTATAGATTCCATTTTGTAGTCGGATGCCACTCGTCCCAGAGTTCGTCATTTTCGTTAGGCCAGTCTTCAACATTAGGAAAACAATAATCAATATCAATGCTAAGAACTTTTGTCATTTAATTCCACCGGTATCGAGTTTTTTACGAATGTACTCTAGTTGTTCTGGAATAAGAATCTTCAAAGCTTGCTGAGCTTTCTCGTTGCTGTACTTATAATATTTTTTTACAAGTTCCAAATCTGCAATCTTTTCTTGGCGTAACCAAGGAGAGAATCTTTTCTTCTTTCTAATGCTATGTAGCAGGAATTGGTACTGCATATCTTTTGACAAATGAGTGTTCTTATTCATCTCATTCGCAAATAAGATTGCATCCAAATGTCCAGAGAGACAACGGTTTACGATGTAAGGAGGATACTTTTTAATATCTTCAGGATCCTCACTCAGATCTTCTTTGGTGAGGTTAATTGAATTAAGCCAGTCTTTGAGTTCCATATTAAAAATTCATCAATACTAACTCTTTACGATCTTGCTGTTCCTGCATATATTGACCAACAGATCTCATAGTGTATGTAAGGTCAAACTCAGATGCTTTCCAGTTTTTAAACCTATCCTTTACAAGCTGAGAGGAATTATAAGATATTAATTGATGCCCATTACACTGATCGCAGTCAATAGCAAACTTATCATGATCAAACCTTTTATGCATATCTCCCTTATTACCATAAAGATTATCTTTGATATCGTATGGGGGATCTAGGTATGTAAAAACTTCTGGATCATCAGTAAGAAGTTCATCGTAGGAAAGGTTTGTTATCTTCCAATTCTTAATGATCAACGAATATCCAGGGATTCTATCAATGCCTCGCATTGAGAAGTTACTTTCAGATGCTTGTTTTGAAAAAGAACTAGATTCAGTGAGACCAGAGAAAGAACATTTGTTGACAACATAAAAAGCAACAGCACGAATTAAGCTACTCCTCTCAAGATCATTAACTTTCTCTTTTGAGAACAAAAACAAATCCTTTGCTCTATCTGGATTAGGATGAAGGTTCTTGAGTTTTACTAACTCATCTCGCAACAACATACCATCACTCTGGATCTGTCCCCAAAAGTTAACTAAGGGTTCATATAAGTCGCTTACCCATACCCTAGAGTCTGGATATCTTTTAGACCACTCTATAGCAAACGAACCACCTCCTAGAAAAGGTTCACGAAGTTCATCGTATGTCCTGTTAGGCAGATATGCAAATAACTTTTGCACTGCTCTAGATTTACCACCAGGATAACGAAGAGGGGTTTTATAGGCTTTCATTTAAATTTACACTCCACCATAATTTCTGTCAATGCTGCTAGAAGATTGATCTCTTGATCTGCTACGAACGCAATTTGATATTGATACTTAGCAATAATGAGCACAGCAGCAGCAATGCTAGGACCGTCCAGGGATGAAACAAGAGAGTCGTACACACGACGAAGAAGTACACTAGAATCGTTGTCCAAATTAGAAACGACCCACTTCCTAACCGCCTGAAAATCTTTGTTCTTGAGTTTTTGAATAAGATCATTTACTTTTATATCTCCAAATTCAGCAAGAATAGCTGAATCTATTTTACCACCAACAGAATATCTTTGACACTCATTCAATACACGACGCCAATCAGGGAAGTGTTTATTAATAAGTTCTAGAAGGACCTTGTTATCATATTCAACACCCTCTGTACCCAAGATTTCTTGGAGACGCTTGAAGAATTCTGCTGCAATTTCTGGCTTTTTACTTCCGGCGATTCCAAACTCAATGACTGCACATCTGGAGTGGAGTGGTTCGATAAGTTTGTTTTTGTAGTTACAGGTAAAGATGAATCTGCAATTGTTATAAAATGTCTCAATGTTTGCCCTAAGGAGGAGCTGTACATCATGGGTTGTGTTATCAGCTTCGTCAATGATGATGACTTTGTGGTTAGCATCTGACGAAAGTGATACGGTCGAAGCAAAGTTCTTTGCCTGATTCCGCACCGTGTCAAGAAATCTTCCTTCATCTGATCCATTTATAATTATGTAGTCGCAATTAAGTTGCTCACACATAGCACGAGCAATGGTAGTTTTACCACAACCAGCAGGGCCAGCAAGAAGAAGATTAGGAATCTCACCCTGCTTAAGAAACTCACTGAAAGTTTTTTTAGTAGACTCAGGAAGGATACACTCATCAATAGTTTTAGGACGATATTTTTCGACCCAAAGAAATTCATTACGCATGTTCTTTTTTCACCAAAGTAAATGAGTTGTCATCATTAGGAACCCATTCTAACAGATCTCCTTCTTTCCATCCAAGCTTTTCAAGAAACTTTTCGGGGAATGTTAGAATTCCGTTTTCATCAACGGTCAAAGTAGTTTTCATTACACCCACTCAGGTTTGCGGTTGGGGAGACGAATATAATTATCGCACACCCAGGGTTTAGATGCAATATACATCTTGTATGCTTCGATGGTAGTGATACTATCATCAAACTTAAACTCCTCAGGCATTGCGCGAACGAAAGGAGTGTGACCAGCCCATTTCACACAAGGAATAATCTCATCAGCAGCAAGTAGAGTCTTAAAGCAAGTATGATTTTTACCATACCGATTATAATACTCGTCGCATAATGCTATACCATGAGTAAGCAACCATCTAGAATTTTCTACAGTCTCATTAGCCCAGATAGTACATGGGTGATTACGAAACGCTCCCTTGTCCGTAGCATAGGGCATACCGTCTGCTTTAGGAAGGGTGCCGTAACCATGTCCCCACTTCTCTGAAGAGACTATAGCGAGCATCTGACAGGTCTCTAAGGGCATCTTGACGATGTGCTTGTCTGGTAGGACAGTAGCAGATTTCCATGGATCTTGATCAGTGACAAAGATGTTCATTCAAATACTGCTGTTACTCCCATAATAGTTGCTGAAGGGTTTCTTGCCAAGGCAATTTTCCTTGCATCTTGATAATCTGTAGCAATCACAACTTCTTCAAAGACTGTGCCTGCTTTGTATAGTTGTACTTTGCACTTCATTTATCAACCTTCGTAAGTTGAATCTGGCTCAAGTGCAATATAGTAATCAAGATTATAGTTAGAGTTAGTAAATTTTGAGAGAAGTTTCTTAGAAATTACAACATCATAAGATCCAGGAATCAATTTCATATTTTCAATCTTGAAGTTGAAATCAAATGTCTTGTCAGTCTTACCAACAATCAAAGCATACTCATTGGAGTTACTATTCTTCTTATCACGAACAGTGAGCGTGATATTTGTACCGTCACCAACTGCGGCAAGATCGGGCAACTGATACACTGATGAGGCTTTCAGTAAGTTGGAGAGTTGTGACGACTCTAATTGAAATTGAACATCAATACTAGGAAGTTTGATTTCTTTTTCTGGAGGAGTGATAATAACATCGGGATCAGCAAAAGCAAACTTAACTTTTGTACTCTTACCTTCACGAAGGATCATGTAAGCATCATGCTTCAGATCAATGTCTGGATCCCTCATGAGACCCACACCATTCAAAAATTGAGGAAGATCATAGATGCCAAAGTCTTTCTCAAAGTTCTCATCAACCTCTGCCTCAGCAAGGATGTTCTTCATTACCGAAATGGTACGAAGTTTGGAACCTTTCTTTACCAGAATTGACTGGTTGATAGAAGAAAAGTTTTCAAGTAAATCAATAGTTTCTTTAGAAAGTTTCATATCCACGCTCGATAGTCTCCTGGTCTAAGCCATAAAAGTGATAGAGAAGAACAGCATAATGGATGATCTTCTTGATGTCCATTCTAGCAGATCCCTTCTTGTTATAACGGGATGCATACTTAAGAATGTTGCAACGACAGAACGCAGCACCGTCTCCACAGGATTCAATCAGATCAAGTGTCTGAATGCCGTTGGAAGCATTGTAGTGGGCACGATATGTGCCACTGATGTATTCTTTTACCTCTTCAAGAATTTTGTCTTCGTCGTACTTATAAACATTCTTATATGGTTTGGGTTTTTCAACCTCATCGTTTTGCTTGGGCCAAGCAAATCCATCTGCAGTCAATTCATAATTACTATTTTCTGGGGTATATTCAAACCCACCATTTTGTTTTACCCATTCGAGTTCATCTTCAGGACCGTACATTTCATCATATAGGAGAGACCATGAATTCATTGTAGCACTTCTTCTTCAGTTTGTCCAGAGAAATCTACATCACCATCAACTTTGTCATAGAGATCAAGGAATGCAATCTTAGTCTCATCATCGAAACGATTCAAACAAACCTCAATGGCTTTCTGCTTATCATTCCAGATAGAGTAAGCACGAGCAATGTGAACAAGACGGCGGGTAGAAATAATCTCATCAACTCCACCATCATAGAAAGTCTTACGAATAATATCTGCCCAGTCCACAAGACGCTGACAGAACTCAATTTCATTACAGTATGACTCAAGAATTTTTTGCTCAAGTTTGGGAGTTGGATATGCCTGCTCAAAGGTTACAGGGAACCTCTCAAGGAAAGCTTCATTGAGAACATTGGTTCCAATAAACCGACCATCTTCAGAACCCTTACCCTTAGTATTAGCAGTGGCAATGACATTGAATCCGTCTGTGGGTGTTACATACTTACCAATCTTCTTCAAGAACACACCCTTACCTTCAAGGATGGACTGGAGACATAGAATTTTGTTGGAAGCAAGGTCAACTTCATCGAGTAGCAAGACTGCTCCCCTTTCAAGTGCCTCCACGACAGGTCCGTTATGCCAAACAGTTGACCCATCGACAAGACGGAAGCCACCAATAAGATCGTCTTCATCAGTTTCAATAGTAATGTTGACACGAATTAATTCACGACCAAGTTGAGCACATGCTTGCTCAACCGATACGGTTTTACCATTACCCGACAACCCGGTAATAAAGCAAGGATAAAAAATACTAGACTTAATAATTTTTTTAATATCCGAGAAGTTGCCAAAGGGAATATAGTTAGAATCTCTCGATGGAATCAAATTATCATTAACTGCTGGTACAGCAGAAGGAGCAACATATGTCTCTTCCAGTTTTTCTTGCACTGTCAGTTCCCATTTTCCACGAGCAGTCTTATATTCACTAAGCTTGTTAGCAACGGTTTGATAATTTGCGCCATTCATCTGACACCATGCACGAATATCCGCTGAAAGAATAGACTCCCCATATAAAGATTGTAGAGAAGAACGAATAAATTCTGTTGAGAGAGCCATGTCGTTTGTTTGGTATGTACCTATTATAGAGCAGAATGGGGCAGAGTCAGGGGCAGAGTGGACAGTTGATTAGGCGACCATAGAAATAAATTCATTCAAGACCCTCTTGTTCATTTTCTTACTAGATAAAGACTTCCTAAAAGCATTTTTAATTTGAGATTTTGATGCATCTTCTTTTACTTCAAACATTGTTTCATTAGAAAGTATTGATCCACCAAGAACAAAGTAAGAATCATATCCACAATTTTTTAAGGAGAATGATTTAGTCTTCCTCCAAGATACTCTTGCATCTGCTGCTTCATCATAACTATTAGTATACTGATTAATCATGTTAGAGGACCCAGTTCCAGATCCGATAATACGAAATCCAAGGATGTTGACATCAGGATAGGTTTCTTTAAGATCATCCAACATACATTTTGTGAATGTATTGTAAATATATGATAGACGCCTAACAGTTCCAGTCTTCAAATTACGGAGAAAAGTGTTATCACTAATCCTACGATGACGAATAGATTCTTCATGCTCCCAGTTACGGCGCAATACTACTGTACGGGAAGGGATTGGAGCTTCTCCATCAGTAAGAATGACACAATTTAATTTTTCAACACCATACCTTTTCTTGAAGTCAGGGATAATATTATGAAGAGTAATAATAGCTTCGTTTAATGGTGTGCCAGAGAGGTACATACGAGGAGGAGTAACTCCAGAGTGATCGGTAAACGAAGATGCAATTTTCCAAATGTTTCTCATCTGAATATCTGCAGTAGAGTTATTTACCTTACTAGTCAAAATGTTGAGCATTGAGAACTCATCATTGATCCAAATAGTTCCTTCTTTCTTTTCAAGAGAGGAAAATCTACCAGCCTTATAATTCCACTCTTGAGTAAAAGCATATACATCGTATGGAATACCAACTTTACGGCAGAACCAAATCAAGCTGTACAACTGTTTAATAGTAGAGAGAAGCACATCTGCCATAGATCCAGACCAATCTAAAACAAAGATAAGTCCATGATTTTTTCCATCAGGAATTACAGTAACTTTTTTGAAAAGATCATCACTATACTTATATGAATGTAGTTTAGTGCAATCAAGTACACCAGTACGACTAGTAGTTGCACGAGCATAAGATGATGCAGATTTTTTACACTCAAATTCCTTTACAAGATAATTAACTTCCTTTGCAGATTCTTTCTTAAATTTATTAAAATCCATGTCTTGAACTAACATTCTGGATTCTGCATGATGTTTATACCAAGAATGAACATTTTCTTCTATTGCACCTTGAGCCCATTCTGACCAACAGTTCTGAATATACTCATGTATTTCTTTAGCAGACACAACACTATGCTTGATATTAATCTCAGGTATTGTTACATAATTGAATTCTTCCTCAGTCATCTTGGCAAGACTTTTCAACTTTTCTTTGAGAGAGTCTGCTGTTTTAGATTCCGTTTCATCAGTAGCAGTTTCTCCCCCACCAGAATCTTTATCTTCGCCTTTTTCGGCAACATTCTCAGTGTCTTTCTCACTATCTTGCTCACTATCTTGCTCGGTGCTATCTTCAGATTCACCTTCCTGAGAAGTAGGAGGTGCTGGTTCTGTTGATTGCTGTTCAGACTCTTGAGTAATTCCAGATTGTTGATTGTTCTCAGGGATATTAGTAACACTTTCGTCATTCACAAGAGTATTAAGAATCTTAGCAGCCATCAAGGCATCATCAAAAGTCTCAGCGTTTGCTGTTGCATTAACAACTACCATCTCTTCTTCAGAGAATTTTATATTAATATGGGTGCCAAGTTTGAAATGTAAATTGATTCTATCTGCAAGAGAAAACTTATCTAAATCAGCATCTTCAATATCAAAGAAGTCACTATCGTTTAGATCACTATATCCACGGTAAAATGTTTTGGAAAGACCGGCATACTTACGCTTCATCAATTTCTCAATGCGAGCATCCTCAGTAATGTTAACAAATGTCTGAGGGACATCACACCACTCTGGTTCCAGAGACCAGTCTCTAGGGTCCGTGAACAAGGCATGTCCAACTTCGTGAGCAACTAGGAGGTCATATACATCTATCGACGATATCTGCCAATTGGGAAGGGTTAGGACCCGACGAACCACATCAAACTGAGCTGTCTCGACAGTACGATGCTCAACGATCAAATTTTCAGTAGCGAGCAGTTTAGCAAGTTTACCTTTGATCTCTTGAAGCATGGTTCTGTCTCTCGTATGTACCTATTATAAAACCCCTGACGGTAGTCAGGGGTCATAGTGTGCCACTTCTTAATCTGTCTTAAGATTCTACAAGACTTTTTTCTACCATATATGAAAATCCAGCTTTCTTAGAAAACTCAATTACATTATTAAACTTATCAAGCATATCACTCTTGTGAGAGATCACAAAAGTATTTGCATCTTGAATGACAAATCTAATGATCTTGGTAAACTCATCTGTACCAACAGTATCAAGAGAACTGTCAAATACTTCATCTAAGATTAGAAGATTCGTATTAGCAGAATTTTTAAATCTAGCAACTTCTCTCCAAGCAAAAAGAAGTGCTAGATCAATTCTCATTTTCTCCCCCTCAGAAAATGAAGAGTAAGTAAACTTGTCGTGAATAGGGCTCTGAATAGTCTCTATGAATTCTTCATCCAGATTAAAATTGATATAGAAATCCATCATCTGGAGATAACGGTTAACTTGCTTATTAATAAGGGGAAGATACTTTTTAATTATTTTTGACTTTACTCCACCATCTTTAAGAAGAGAGTATGCAAAATCGTTGTATCTGACTTCCTCACTTTTTTCAGCAAGTTTATTGAATACTACTTGTAGAGAATCTTTGAACCCATCTAACTTCTCATGTTCAGAATTTCTGTTTTGTAACTGACTGGTAAGAGTTTGAATTTCCGATTGTAAATCTCCGACCTGTCTTTGGTATCCAGCAATCCTAACATTGTTTTGAGAAATGTCATGTGTAAGTTCAACAATCTCCGTTGAGAGTTTTTTAAAGTGACGCTCTTTATCTTCTTCTATCCGTATCGACTCCTCCAGTTTAAGAAAACCTTCTTGGAGTTCCTTTGCTTTATATTGAGCGTCACTGATTTTATTTAGTCTAAGGTCTTCTTGAATAGGTTGTGTGCATGTAGGGCATACCGTATTCTCAGTAAAGAACTTATGCTCCTTCGTAATCGTTGATACCTTCTGAGAAATCTTTCCTTTGAGGCTACCAAGTTTACGAAGTTGTTGTGTAGAATTTGCTACATCTTTGAGGGATTCATTGAGCAATTCAATATTTTTAGAAATGTCTTCGTTCCGAATATTAAGAATACCAGAGTCAAAACATAACTTTTCAATTTTAAGAATGTCTTCATCTATTCTATTTTTATGACGGTCTTCTAAATCACCAATAAAGCATGATTGCATTTCAATCTTATCTTTGATATTACTTTTCTTCAAAGTAAGACTCTTAATCATCTCCTTAGACTGCCTAATATCCTCCTTTAAGAAGTTATTCATGGCAGAGAAGATGCGAATATCTAAAAGGTCTTCAATAACTTCTCTACGATGTGCCTGAGTCAATTGCATGAAGGGCACAAAGTTACTACTACCCAAGATGACAATCTGAGTAAAAGATTTATAGTTTAATTTAAGAATTTGATCTTCTACAATCTTTTGATTAGTTCTATCGTCAGCTTCTTTATTTTTCATCTCACCATCAACTAAGATATCAAATACATTTGGTTTGATACCACGGCGGATTAAATATTTTTTAGGTCCAACAGAAAACTCAACCTCTACCAAGCAACCTTTATCATTGGAAGTGTTAACAAGTTGAGGTTTATTTATTTTACGATATGGTTTATTGAACAGCGCAAAACATAATGCATCAAGCATTGTAGATTTACCAGCGCCATTAGTACCTATAATTAATGTTGTGGAGGTTTTGTTAAGACATATCTCGGTCCATTGGTCACCAGTAGATAGAAAATTTTTCCATCTAATTTTTTCAAATGTTATCATCTTGTATAGGTGGAATTACGATGTCTTCGGAAGTGATTACTGAATACTTATAATTATACACCTCACACGCCTTTATTGCAATGTCTTCTTCAACTTCAATTGTAGACATCTCAACCCCATGATCTTCTTCTAGCTGTAAAGCATATCTAATAGCATCGTCTTCTTCTTCAAAGATAAAAAGAACTTTATTACCACGCCGATCCTTTACAGCGTAAGCACCTTCTTCTTTTTTATCTTTCTCTGTTAACAAGAACATTACTCAACTTCACAAGCCTTTGAATACAACGAACCAAATAGGGTTTTGATCCTAGATTTATCAATATCAGTTTCAGTTTCTTCAATGTATCTATTCAATATAGACATAGTGTTTTCTTCTTCACTAATTTCTAAATCTTCTCCATGCAACCAACCTTGATTATAGTCAAAGTTTTCAATAACTTTTAACTCTTCTACACCAACAGTATAAAGTTTATCAATAAATTTCTCAAAGTCCTTTGGATTTGATTTTTTACGAACTATAACTTTAACAATTTTACCAGCATATTCAGAAGCATTAAACATCTGATGGGGAGTATCCTCATAATAGATATTGTAAAACATCTTATTTGGATTGTCAATATTAGTTAGATCGTATGTCTCAGTATCAAAGAGATGGAAGCCTCTAGGGTCGTTAACATCGTTCCAATACATCTCATAAGGATTTCCCAAATAAAAGATTTGGCCATCGTTACTGCGTGTATGATAATGTCCACTAAACACTCTATCAAATTTTTTCAGATACTCTGCTTCTTCTCCACGCTCTTGCACGAATCCACGATAAGCAGCAAACCCATTAAGTTCTAAATGGCCAACAGCAAGTTTTGCATCACTATTATTAATCAACTCTATAGTATCCTTTTCATTCTCAGCATTGATCCAAGAAATAAAAGCAAACTTAGTACCACCAATTAAATATTCGGCATAATCAGTGATAGGGATGATATTATCGTACTCTCGTAATAGTAAATCAATTGTATTGATTGAGTTATTGTTTTTGTAATACGCTGTGTGATTCCCAACAACAGTATATACAGTAATCCCCATATCACGGAGACGATCGTAGTAATTTTCTTTAGCCCATTTGAGAGACCAGAAGTCAATGCTCCTACGATTGTCAAAGGTATCTCCCATATCGATAAGAGTTGTGATACCTTCAGCAAGAAGAGTAGGAAAAAAAGTTTCATTATAAAATTTTAAAAAATAATCATGAAACAACTTACTACCCTTACGAGCACCGAAGTGCTGATCAGTAATAATGCCAATTTTCATTTTGAATGATGTGGTTTGTGTTCTCTATCCAGAGGTAAGGATGAAATTACTGGAGATTTAGTTTTGTTCTTAAGGACAATAAATTTATCTGCAGCAAATGTACCAGCTATTTCAATTGCAATTTCATCACCTTCTTCCCATACTGGATCACCATTCTTTTTACGCATGTCCATAGCACATGCTATTTCATTAATTAGATCTTGAGTCAGTTTCATTTCAATTATCTAGATGATCTGTACTGGATGTTATCTTTAATAGTGTTGTAGTCGCTTGTGGATCCATTTGCACCCTCTTCAATGACCATAACTTGATCATATCCAGTTCTTTCAATAATTTTTGTTTTAATCTCTAATTGTTTTTTCTCTTTTTGAATTCTACGAAGAAATGCGTAGTAAATAATTTGAGTAAAATAAGCAAACGGATTGGTAGATTTTTCTGGGTTAAAGTTATGGATGTATTGTACGCAATTCTCAATTCCATCACCAATCATATCCTCTCGGAACATGTAATTGACAAAGTTTGGTTTGTAAGAAAGATGTGTTGCAATCTTAAGGAAACAATCTCCTAAGTAATTACTAATAGCTGGAGGTTTAGTTCCATTCTCTTTAGCAAGTTTTGCTGCAATACGATATTCAACCATCGCATCTAACAATTCTTTATTATTTACATAATGTTCAGATCTTTTTTTAGGCATATCTATGCTAAGTTCGTATTAACATTATAGCACAGCTTGACAAACTATGCTTTTATCTGTAGAATAACTTTGTCGAAGTTCAGAAGCACTGTATCTAAGCTTTTGAGCTTAAGCATGAGTTGCAATGCCTGCTCTAGGGTCTGCTTCTAATTTAAATAAGTCTTCTAGATTTTTACGAGCAGATTTAACATCCCCTAAGTATCCCATTTTTTCTGATGGTTTAACTTTACCCGTTGGTCTTGTATTAACACCCATCCGATCTTCAGCAGCGTCAATAATATAATTTGTGTAGTACTCAACCATTTCATGATCGCATTCTACTTCCGTCATTGTAATAATTTGTGCCTTATCAATAAAGTAAAACTGATCGTTTGGAACATGCATCCAAGGTTCTATTCTTACAAAAGAACCTCTTGGGCCATGTACAGTTTCAATACAAACAGGATCTTGAACTATTAATGTATCATTTTCTGAAGAAGTTATAGCGAAGAGTTCTTCACCAGATACTAATTTGATACTTGCGTAAAAGTCATCGTTCATTCTTTTCTCTTAGATTAATGGTTACCATATCATAAGTAAATTTTTCTTCCTTATAAATTTTAATTCTCTCGATGAGATGGTTTAATGTGTAATTTCGTTTTGAACGAAATGTGCAATCATCAGCTATGTCGTATAGAGTTGCACTGAATTTGTTAGTACCTTTTCTTAGTACTCTACCAATTGACTGTAAATTTCTAATTCTTGATTTTGAAGGAGAGGCAAAAATAACATTATGTAAGTTTTTAATGTTAATTCCAGTAGAGAAAGTTCCGTATGAAGCAACAATAATAGAGTTGGTTTCATTCTCGATGATTGAACGGGCTAGTTCTCTATCCTCAACATCTACTCCACCATGAATAAAGAAGACTTTTCGATCTTCTTCTATGTTTTTATTTATCATATCAAAAAGAACCCTCCCATGATCCTCAACTCTTGCAAAAAGAATTAAAGTATTGCCCTTTAGATCTAAGCTTAAATTTCTGATAAATTTATTTCTCTTCTCATGAGAAATTAAATAATTAATTTCATCTAGATAAGAATCAAACACTCTTTCATCATGTTTTAGTAAAAGAATTTTTGCATTGAGCTTTGCAAGATATCCTTTATTCATCAACTCTTCTGTACGAACCAATTTATATGATGGTCCAAACAATCCCTCCAATACCCACTTATGAGTTTGTGTCCCATCTAGTGTGCCAGTAAAACCAAAACGATATTTTGCTTGATGCAACTTAGTCATAATATTAGTAAGAGACTTTGCCTTAAACAAATGTGCCTCATCACCAATTACAACACTGAAACGCTCAAAATAACTTTTCTCTAGTTTATAGATAGATTGCCATGTAGTAATGATAACGGGTGCATTAGATTCTCGTTCTTTACCTGCATATATTTTATGACAATATGAAGAAGCATCCCATCCATATTCCTCAAAGTCCTTATGCATCTGCTCTACCAGAGATGTCGTTGGAACAACTAGGAGGATATTTTGTTTGCGCTCTGTATAGTACCTCACGATTGAATAAATCATCAAGGATTTGCCGGAGGCTGTTGGGCTTATCACTAGCCTTCTATTGTGTCTTAGAGCATCGTATACTCCCTCTACTTGATAGTCACGAGGTTGACGATTGCAAATAGACGACATGTAATCTTTTATTCCTTCCTCAGATATGAATTCATTCTCTTCGTAGGGAGTTCCATAAAATTTATTATTTGTGAATTCAAATTCATATCCATGCCTTTTACAAAAAGATACTAACTTATCTAATAACCCAACATACAATTCTCTAGTATGTGTTGAGAACAATCGAATTTTTCCATCCCAGTACCTTCTACGATACTGATTCATATACTTAGCACCCTCTATATCAAAAGAGAAGTGATCAGACAACTCTTGATATACATGGGGCTCAGATTCAATTTTCAAAAAAACTTCGTTTTTCTTAGATACTATAATTTTGGTCATGCTCACCCTGCACGAAAATTATGCCAATCGATAATATTTTTAATTAGATATCCTCTATTACTTACCTGCTTAATAATATCTTCCAGGTATGTCAACATGACATCGTAGTATTTAATTTTTAAAGTTGCTGACTGTACTTTCTCATCAGCCAACATATATCTTTGTACCGCATCTTTTTCCCTAACTTTATATGGGAAGGGATCTTTTGCATAAACTTCAGGATCTGCTTTACCTGTGTAATACAGATGCCTATCTAATTTAATTTTATTCTCTAATGTTGTTGACCTTTCCCTGAGTAACTTAATGTTATTGTAGATGTCAAAATACTTGGCATGTAAAGATGGAATCTTTGCCGCTTCATCATGTAAATTGTCTTGATCAATCTGTGTGTCTTTGACCCACATACTTTGTATAGTTTCAAGATCCATAAATTAGTCTGCAACTTCAATCGTATAGAACAGATACTTAAATGTCACTGTTGCTGTAAAGTATGTATAATCAGTATCTGTGGCAGTAAAATCTAGAGAGCTTAGTGATACTGGGAATAAATCTCTAAATTTTATTCTTGCACTTACATTAAAATTGCTGTTTAGAATCGCAAGAGTTCCATCACTAAATTGTTCTTTAACATCTTTTGATCCATCTGCAGCAGTAATAAGTTGTTGAAACTCATTAACACTTTCTGGATATCCAAGACCATAGATCCAGTTATGAATCTCTAGATAATTTTCTAAATCTTCATCTACAATAAACTGTAGAGTGAGATCTTCAAATTGAATATTGTCACCAGGAAGATCAATAGCCTTCAGGTAGTTTCCAACCTTTATATTCCCTAATTGGATACCAGGAATCTTTGCACTATTAGAAAAGAAATCTACTTTGGGAGTTTTTACAATATTGAATTTAAATCCTGTAGGCGACAAATAATTCTTGTTTGTTATCTGCTTGCTAAGGAATGCCATTTTTATTTTTATTTAGACAAAAAAAGAGACCCTTTCGGGTCTCTCACTTCCTTCACACGGAAACTACATTATATCACATAAGGACTTCCTTACAAATTCTTTTGCATTCTGGAGCACTTAGTGAGCTGCATTCAATTAAACATTCGTAATAATCATTCAATCTTTCTTGTTCCTCTACGGCGAAATCGTCAACTGGGGGTTCTGTAATTTTCCATTCGTTAAGTTGAGCCATTGATAGTAGATTGTGCATTTGAATCACCTTAGTTGTTGAATATAATATAGAGATCTCAGATCATAGTACTAGTTAATTCTGTTACTATTTAGTCAGCGTATGCTAACTTAATGAAGTAAATTAAATATGCACAAAAAAAGAGACCCTTTCGGGTCTCAGTGTTAAGTATGTGAGATATAAATCACATGAGGTTCTTAACAACAGTACGCTGGTAGTAGCGGTTGCTGTTAGAGGTAATACGACCAAGACCTTGTGCAGTGCCTTCAGCGTAAGGGTTGGAGACAAGACCATAGCGGGTCTTGAAGCCAATTTTGGGCTGGAAGCTGTTCTCACCAACGGCGCGAACCATCTGGAGGGGAACATAAGGACAGTAGAAGAGACCAGCATCATAAGGGGAAGTACCCTTATAACCGACAACATAGTACTGATTAGCAGCAGAGTTAGCAGCGAAAGGATCGATGAAGACTCTGTACTTACCGTTGATAGTACCAGCGAAGGTGTTGCCAGTATCGTCAACCTGAAGGTTAGCGTTAAGAGCAGGGGTGTAATCAAGTACACCAGCCATCGTCAGAGCGGAAGCAACATCAGCAGATGTCATGATGATGTTACCCTTCCCTCTACGAGTTCTTTGGGCGATTCTGTTAGCATCTCTTTCGATGTTAAACAGAAGACCTTTGAACTTCTCAACTGACCAACGACCGTTGGAGTCAACATCGAGGTCAAAGAAACCAGCGTTGGCAACATTTGCCTGTGAACCAGCTTCAGCAGTCTTATAGATGGTACGAATAACTTCGCGGTTGATTTCAGCAAGGATTTCGCTAGACAGGATGTTAGCGAGTTCTGCTTCAGCGTTAAGACCGTGGATAGCACGAAGGTCTTGTGCCAATTCCATGCTGTACTCTGCTTTCAGAGCACGGGACTTAGCGGTGACCGTGACTTTCTCGATCGAGAATGCCATCTCGTTGAAGTCGCCATTGCTGCCGTCTCCAAGAGCCTCGGAGTCGCCAGTGGCCATACCCTGACCAATCGAATACTGTGACTGAACAGCGTCAGAAGCAGCACCTTCAAGGATAGCGGGGTTAGTACCGCGTTGAGTGCCGGTAGAACCGAAACCAACAGTACCGTCGTCATCAACAGCAGAGGTGTAATCACCCTGAGTTGACTGACCAATGTTTGTGCCTGCCTTGTTAGCAGAGAATGCGGAATCAGGCTCGTTGAAGAACGACTCAGTACCAGACTGATTGGTGTAGCGTGAACGCATTGCGAAGATCAGTCCAGTAGGACCGTTCATCGGCTGAACGCCAGCGAGTTCATAAGCAACCAGATTCGGCATCGAGCGGCGAATCAGGCTGATCAGAACGGGATCGAAACCGGCGGTAGGACCAGCAGCAGCAGAACCGCCACTGAAAGCACCAGAGGCACCTACAGCGTTACCGCCGTTGGTAGGAGCTTCTGTAAGCATACCATTGCCGTTTTCAAAAGCAGATTGCTCTTTGAGGAAACGCTCTTGGTTCTCAAGGAGAACAGCAGTTGTAGAACGGCGATGCGCGTCCTTAATAGGATCTACGCCTTCGGCGTCGAGAAGTGGACCCCACTTCTCCATTAATGATTCTTGATTGTACATTAGATTTTGTGTTTAAATTTGCGGAGTTGTTTACTTCATCCCAAGGGCTTTCAAATACTGGGTCATTGCGGCACCTGCCTCAACACCAGTCTCTGAGGTCACGCCCTCAGACAGTGTTTCCACTTTATTAGAAACTGACTTTTGCTCACTGGGAAAATACGATTCTCTCAGTGTAACCAATTTCTCACGATAAGATTCTTCACCCTCAAACTCAACACCTTCAGACAGTGCGACCAGTTTCTCTCTTTGTGTAACAGCCAGACCCTCGGTTACTTCACGGAAAATTCCATCAGCTGTAGATTCGCCAAGGCGCTTGTTAAGAGAAATGTTAGCTTCGATCTGTTCGTTAAGTCTGCCTTCCATTTCATCTAGTTTGGAGACCATACTCTCCAAAACATCATATTTGTCGTCAGCGATTGTTACATAATGATCTTCAAATAGACCCTTCATTCCAGAAAGGAATGATTCAGTCATTTCGGTCTTAAGACCGTGCTCTACTTCGATCTTGTTCTCGGAGATCCACTCTTCTGAAACATACTCAAGGTATGCATCAACGCGCTCTACAAGTTCAGACTTTACAGTCTCAAGATGCTCAGTCAAAGATTCTTCGTATTGTGCAGCCATTTCTTCTTGAACTTCAGTTACTTTAGCAGTAACTACAGCCTCAAAGATAGTGCGTGCTTTTACTTGAAACTCTTCAGAAAGTTCTTCACCACCAAAAAGGGCAGTAAGATCTTCTTCAATATCAACAGCAGGAGCTGTTGCTTCAGTGGACTCATCTTCAGCTACAACCTCTTGCTCACCTTCTACTTCGGCGGTATCGCCAGCAGAAAGACTTTGCATAGGCTCAGCAGCTTTAGCGCCACGAGTTACGACATCTTTAACAGTTTTAACTTTGGGTTCTGCGAGTTTCGCTGAATCATCGTCGGCTTTGTAGTTCTCGGGGGTAGGCCCACCAAGATCTTCTACAGCAGCCAAACCAGTTCCAGGATCAGACAACTTAGGCATAGCCTCAGCGCCTTTCGCACCCCTTGTTACGGGATTTTCCATTTCTTGTAATTCCTTAGCGGACATTGGTGAACTCTCCGATTAGATCGATTTCTTAGATATAATCTATATTTATTTATAAATCAAAGACTTGACAGGAACTTGTTGAACAATGCCAACTTATTCTCCTGCAGTGCTCTTTCATCTACTAGGGTATTAATTTGCTTGTATGTCTTCTCCACGAGTTTTTCGCGAACAATACTACCATCCATTACCCAGTCTTTTCCTTCCATAATTCCCGATACAAATGCATCAGGTGCGGAGGGGTCTGCTACAATATCAGCAGCAGTTGCAAGCATAAAATCGTTAGAAACGATCTTAATACCATTCTCATTTACTGCTAAAGTTCCAAGACCACGGGAAGAAACTCCCAACTTGACACCTTCATCGATAAGATTTTGTGCAATCTTACCCATAGGGGTGTTGAGAATTTTAGCCTTACCTACAAAATTAGTTCCCTCTTCTCTGAGAGATGTAATTTTATGAGATACGCGATCCAGGTTGAGGGTAGGTCCTTCAGGATGTCCAAGTTCTCCAAGAGCTCTGCCTTTACCGACAAAACTTTCGTTGTAACGACTGACTTCCCTGCGGAGAGTTTCCATAGGATACATCCGACCATTACGGTTCTGGATGTCACCCTGTAGGAAAACTCCCTCAATATACATTGATTTCACGCCCTTGCGCTCTTCAACGATAACTTCAACCTGTTCGATTTCTTCCGTGATGAGTTTCATTTTTTTTATGCGGTAAATCCTACTTTTGCACCCTTGACACCAGCATTTGCGGCAAACACACACTGAGTTGGTTGTTTCTCAAGATACTCTACCGAAGCTGCTGGCATAGTAAAAGAACCAACAACATCACCGCTTCTTGTTTCTACAAGAGTAACTAGATGTGCAGAAGTGTGAGTATTAACTAAACGAACAACTGTCGCTTGACTAAAACTGACAGCTGCACCGGTTGTTGTAGGTAAAGCTGCCTCTGCACCCTTACATAAAGTTCTTGCCATTATTCTGAATCCTCAGTTTCTTGAGTGGGTTCTCCAAACAAAGATGCAGCAGAAGATGGACGCATTACATCTACTCTAGTTGCAGCTTTCTGATAAAGGAGATCCTTAATCTGATCGCTGATATCCACAGCCGACGAATCCGTCGCAATCATATTAACTAGTTCTTCCATTGATATAAATCAGAGATATAAAGTTATTTATTAGATCTCCCCTTCTGATGCTTTTGGCAATTGAGGTTGCGGAGCTTGAGCTGGCAACGCATTAGGATCTTCTTGTCCCTGCATCATTGGATCGGATTCCATTTCAAGCATTTGTTGATTAGGATCTGGAAGAACACCAGCTGCAATTTCTTCTTCAATCTGTAAGTCAATCTCAACAATTTCTTGATCTCTTTGACGAAGAATTTGACGGCGAATATACTCTGTAGAGTAGTAACGGCCAGCATAAGGTTCAATCATTGCAAGAAGACCAAGACGACCTTCAAGCAATTCCCTATCCTTAAGTTCCGCAAAGTGATTATCATATAAGAAGTCAAACTGGATGTGCTCAGACATTACTTCCCAATCTGAGGGAGTAACAACATTCTTAAGAAGCAATTGTGTCTTCAGCATATCCAGGAACATTGCGCTGAACCGCTTACGCAGACGGCCAACAAACTTACTAAATTTCAGTTCATCTCTTTGGATTTCACTGGAACGACCTAGATTAAAACCATCACCAGAACCAGCGATTCTAGATTCAGGTACACCTAAAGATCTGTAAAGTTTAGACTGGAAATATTCGATATCAGCAAGTTCTCCTAAATTCTGACCACCTGGAAGAGTTGTGATTTCAGTTCCTCTACCACCCTCTCTTCTAGGAAGCCAGAAGTCTTCCAGCATACTCATCATTTTTTTGTCGTCACGAATCTCACCGCTGTTGGAATCATACACCAACTTATTGCGATAACGCATCATAACTTCACGAAGGTATTGTTCTGCCTTTACCTTAGGAAGATTGCCAACATCAATATAAAAAATACGACGCTCTGGTGCGCGTGACAATCTGTAGATAACAAGAGAATCTTCAATCATGCGGAGCTGATTGAGAGATTTAATTGCTTTATGAAGATAAGAAAGTCCATTTCCTTTGTTCCTATCTACAAGACCGGAAGTGCAATATGTAATTGCATCTTTTGTAATCTTGACTCCCTTCATTGCAAGACTACCACCAGGAGCTGCAATATTTGTTGGGTACTGAGGTTTAGGAGTATACAGGAAATACTCTTCAATCTCAGGGAAGGCTACTCTTTGCTCTTCTCTTTCACCTCTACTTGTAAAAATATCATTTCTATCATTTGGTCCTTTCTTTTCTTTACGCACATAGCGCATCTTGAGAGGATCGATATATCTAAGTTCTTGAATACCTTCTTGAGGTTTTTTAAGATCAATTACTTTATTGTAGTATAGTCTACCATCAACATACCAATTTCTAAAAATTTCATGGGACTTGATATCAAAATCTAACAAGTCTTTAATATGTTTAAATTCTTTACGGATGATATTTTTAATACCATCACTAGCATTGAGATTTTCTAGATCAATCTCTACAGGAGAATCATTTTGATCAGAAACAATAGCTTCATTAACAACATCTTCAATTGCATTATCTACTTCTGGATGAAGAGACATCTCTCTGTATCTTCTAATCAGCTCATGTTCTGACTTGTAGATACCTTCAATATCTACAACTTGACTAGAAAAACCCCCTTGTACATAATAATCAGCCCCACCCTCACCTGTGGTGGGAATGGGACTGACTATACCCGAGGGGGTTTTTTCGTCATCTTCAATAGAAAATCCGAAGAGTTTCGCCATTTCAAATATAGAATCTTTGTACTCAAAGACTATTTATCAAGCGACATCTCCACCGTTTCCAGCAGCTTCCCACCATTGTACTTGGAGAGTAACTGTAAATTCTTCAACAGCGTCTGACGAATCATATGACAGATCTAGTTGAGAGATGTTTGTTGGGAATACACTGTAGAATTTATATGTTCTGAGAACAGGCAAATTCTGATCAGATTCCTGAGAGTTAGGTGCTACTGAAGATCTACCAAGTTGGTTGACATATGCGTCTCTTGTGTAATCTTCTGGGTTAGTAGTACCAGAATTATCAGATACTTTTGACATGGAGTTCATCCATCTCTCAAAAGAAGAGCGGAGAGCAAAGTCAGTATCATTGATAACAGTGATTGTCCACTCATCAAATGTTCTGTCACCAGCAATTTTTAAAGTGCGACCTCTGAAAGGAACACTAATGGGTGCAATGTTTGATGCGGGAAGAGCAGCAGCTTTCACCAGAAATCTTGCTTTAGCGTCAAGATCATTTACTGAAGAGTCTACTACCCCATCAGGGAAAGCCAAGACCACTTCAAATAGATTAGGTCTTGCAATACCACCAGACAGTCTTGACTTAAATTTGTCAATTGTCCTGTCTGCGGTCTTTGGGGGATTTTGTTGGTTGATAGCCATTGGAATGTTTCTCCGTTGAGTTTATGGTAAGGCGATCAAACTCGACCAATAACTTCTTCAAAACTAACGCCCGTGCGTGTAGCAACGAATGTCAGACCGATGAAGTTGATCGACCTAGCAGGTTTGATAAAGATGTCAGCAACGAATTCGTTGTTATCAATCACAGCAGCGGTGTTGTTTGTCTCATCGCAAATTACGACAAAATCGGTAACTCCTCTCTTAGATTGTACATCTCTGAGGAAAGGTTCGACAATGTTCAAGAAGTTGATTCTTGTAATCTCATCGTTGAATTCAAAAAGTTGATCTCTTGCAGCAGCAGAAATCGCTTTTTCCAGATAGATAAACAGACGACGAACATTAATTCTGTCGAAAGCGGAAGACTTGCCTAAAGCAGTCTTGTCACCGAATAAAACAATACCAGCGCCAGGTGAGAAGATTACTGGGTTAACTCTTGCGGAGTATAACTTGTCCCTTTCTGCCTGTGAAGGATTATATGCAAGTTTTACAGCGTTGAGGATTGCGCCTCTTGTAGTACCACCTGGAGAGAACCAGGGGAAATTGTTGATGTCATTTCTAGCACATAAGCCAGCGATGTCACCATTGAGTGGAACATAACGGAACGCTTTGCTGAAGCGATCGTACATGTACTTGTAACCACTATCAAGGATAGCGTAAGAAGATGAAGTGACTGAAGAATAGAATGCAGTTACCGCAGAGGTAACAGTATCTGATTTGAGTGTTAAGTCCTCACCATCTCCAGATGTTGCTAAGAATGCACCTCTATGTGGAGATACGCATGCAACACAATCTTTTCTTAATTCTGCAACTGCAATCAATTTGTTTGCAAGTGCTTGAGAAGCTTCTCTACCGTGAGCAGCAGATCCCATAATCAGGAAATCTAACTCAAAGGCATCTTTATTAGAAAGAAGATCGTAACCAGCAGAAAGATCTCCTACGCTTACTTTAAGAGCATCTGTACTTGAAATTCCAGTTTTGCCGCCGTAGTTAAGTCCGTTAGCAAATGATGCTTGATAGTTTCCGATAGAAGCAAAAGAAACATTCTCAGTGTCTTGATCCCATGCAACATCAGTCTTAGGATCAAAGTCTGCATCCAGGTCTGTTGTTACAACACCTGCAGGAGCTCCACCACCAAATGCATACCGACTAGCAACTTCAAGAAGTTTTCTCCAGTAAGAAGAAGAACCAGCAGAGTATACGGAATCTTTTGCTTTAGATGCTGAGATATACTTCTCAAGAAGTGTACCAGCATTGCCGGTAATTTTACCAGCGTCGTCAATTAAAGCAACATGAACTTCATCGTTTTTGGCGCTTCTGGCCGCGGCGAATGAAGAAGTACCGGGTCTATCTGCAAGGGAATTCCAGGCAATAGTGCTTCCATTAGATAATGTAATGCTTTGGTTATCAAACCAATCAGTAGCACCAGTGTAATCAATGTCACCATCATATGCAGCTGCTGCAACCCAGCGAGCATCTCCACTAGTAATACCTGCACCGGTCAGAGCTGTGAAGAAATCACTAGATGCAAAACTAGAACCGTAAGAAACTGTTCCTGATACCCAACCAAGTTTAGAAGAACCTACACTCGATTGAACATGTAGCGAGAATGAACCAGTATTCTGGAATTCATAAACTCCACCAGGAGAATACTCAACAGAAGTTTCTGTTCCAGCAGAACTGACATGCGATACAAGCTTAACTGAAACTTGACCAGAACCAACTTCTGTGATTACACCCTTAAGGTATCCATCAAGCAATGAAGTAGCGCCAACACCAGCAACAACTGTTCCAGAAGGTACTGCCTGAGTGATACCCAGACCTACAGTCAGATCAATATCTGAAATACCATTTTCGTATCCGGCAACAGCAGCAAGACCACCGTTAGCAGTAGAAGAAAATCCAAGAATAGCAGATGTATCAACACCTGTAATGATCTGATCTGCAAGGCCGTCTAGGATGGCAACCTTAATTCCATTTGCCCAGGAACCAGGATTTCTAGCAGCAAGAACGACACCACTAATGTTGTCCTCAGAATATCCTTTATCAATATAGTCGTCTACACTCTTAATGGTGACACTGCTAGCAGTACCCACAAAAGAGTTCTTGAGTCCTGAGTCGTTAGATCTAACTACTCTCAGTACGCCACCATATGCGAGATACGATGAAGCTGTCAACCAATACTCGTAGTGGTTGCTGTCCTTATATGGCGAACCGAATGTCTCAAGGAGATCCGCTTCGGTTTCAATAAGTGTGGGTTTCTCGACTGGTCCTTTCGCAAAGGGAGCTACGAGACCTGCGGCCTTGGTAGATGTAGGATCTACTCTACCTTGGGTCAGGTCAACTTCCCTTACGACAATTCCAGGAGATGCTAGGTTAAGCGGCATCTTTAACTCCCAATAGAATCCAATATTTGTCTATAGATATTTAGAGTTTGGACCTTTTTGAGTGGGGAAACTGCTTATGAACACTACCAATCTGGATATGACCACATGGTTTTTTTGTCACTTTTCTTTCGACTCATAACAACTCTTTTCCCAGTGCAGATCTTACATTCGTAGGAATATGCTGATGGTGAATCGCCTCTATCCTTATGAGTACGATAAAAATCGTTCATCAAATCTTTTGTCTTACCACAAGATCTACATGTTCTTTCTATAAGATATAAATGACTTAATCCAAACTCATCATCTAACTCCATTAATTGTATTCCCACATATATGATATATCTCCATATGTAGATGACATTTCTTTATCTACGGTCCATCTATCACCACCTTCTACGAATGTCTCATCGTCTAATCCATCACTAATAAATCCAAAAGGTGCCATGTCTTGTTCGATTTGATCCTTCTGATCTTCATAAATTCTTTTACGAACATCATTATCCGTCATCTCTCTAAAATAATCCTGAGCAACTAGCCATGCAAAGATGACTAAGCACATTGCCAAGTCATCATGGCATCCGTCTTCTGCCTCCCAGGATTGTTTCTTTTGAATGAATGTAGTTAGTTCTGCAATGATATCATAATCACTAGTTATTAACTTACCTTCCTCTACCAATGCTTTAAGATTTGAGCAACCAGTCTTCTTTACAGCAGCGGTCATTCGGACACCCATCTGGGTTTTCTTACCACTAAAACCTGTACCTACTTGCTGACCTGCTCTACCTCTCATAGAGCACATTAGCATATTTTCATATTCTAGATCGTATTGTAAAATTGACGCAACCTGGTCTCCAATATCATTAACCTCAACCAATACATAGGCATTGTTATAAGCCTTTGCCATATCCAAAATAATATTTGGGAATAGCATAGGTTTAATTTCATTGTTCTTATATCTCGCTACAGTTTTATATGGGAACTCTGAAATATCAAATATTACAAATGCTGAATAATCATGATCAATGCCACGCGCAGTATCAACAGTTACGATATAGTCACGGTCTTTCTGTGGTTTTTCATATACCACGAGGCCCTTTCCATTGTTCTGTATTGGATCATCAAAAACAAGATTTCTTAACTTAGCAACACTAATAAGAGTATCAACAGATCCAAGGAATTCGCATTCAAACTCAACTTTAAATTGCTGCTCTGAAGTATTAGCAATAGTCTGTGCTTTCCACTCAGCATCTCTGCCAGGTACTTCTGACCAGTGAACTTCTGTTGCAGTGTATTCGTTTTTTCCTCTTTGTGCGTTATGCCAATATCTATAGAAATGGTTCATGCCGTGAGGCGTTGAAACCATGATTACCTTTGTGCTTTTACCAGAAGTAATAGTAGGATAAACAGAGGCAAAGAATGACTCTGCAATATGGTTTGGAACGAACGCAAACTCATCGAGGAAGATGATGTTAAACGACATACCTCGGACAGCACTTGCAGATGTAGATGCTGCCAATATCTTACTGCCATTCTCTAGCTCCATACTACCTTTGTTCCAGGATAGAATACCCTGTTGCATCCACTTTGGCAAGTTCTCGTATGCAGTTTGTAACCTACTAAGAAGTTCTCTTGCTGTTGCTGCTTTGTTTGCTAGAATGCCAACATTGACACTATCGTTAAAAACAATGTAATGTAGAAGATAAGATACACATGTAGTAGACTTACCAGTCTGTCTTGGCATCTTACAGATATTAAATCTGTTGTCGTGGAAATTTTTAATTAGTTGCTCTTGAAAGGGCCACATTTTAAATGGCACCAAACCTTCATCAAGAGAAACAATTTTTACATAGTTCTTAGTAAAATATATTGGATCATCTTTGCATCTCAACCACTCAAGAACTTGCTCCTGAGTAAATTGAATAGGAGTATTAGCTTTCTTTAGATTAGGATTACCAAGATAGATATCTTCAGCCATTTAGCGTACCGTGCTGTCTCCTGACTTCTCTGAGTGCTTCAAGGTTCATATCCTTGGTGCCACCATCATATGCGTGAGCATAACCTTCAGTGATCATTTGCTCGTTAAGGGACACACTGTCGTCCCCAATGTAAAGCCAACCCAAAAGACGCCCGTATTTGCCAGTGCCACCAACAAGTTCAGTCCTAACAGACAACTCATCATCACCAGCCAAAGTGCCTTCGAGTTTTTCTTTGAGCCAGTTGGTTGCGTCGATTCCAAGTGCTTTCTCCTCTAGGTTTCTCGTCCTTTTTTCCGGTGTATCAACGCCTGCAATTCTAACTCTTTCCTTCTTGTATAGATCGAACCCCAGATCAATAGTGACATCAATAGTATCGCCGTCAAGTACACGATTGATCTCCGTCACTCGGAAGTTGTAGCAGCTCTTCCTGCTTGGTGGTGTCAATGCGCCCATTTTCTAACTCTGAGAATGCTATCCTTAATATGTATACAATATACCCTAATGCTAATCCAGCAGCAATGATTGTCAAAATAATTACTGACCATACAGGATCACTTGGATAGTCAAGAGGACGCAGCAGTAAATTCATTTCTTAACAGGCCAAGTAAGTTCCATTCCTATCGTAAGTAGTAAAACAAATCCGAATACAAATATTCCACTAATCATTTCTATTTTTCCATAGTTCTAAAAAATAACGATCCACTTTATACAGATCACCATATGGTGGTTGCTCTTCATTTCCTGACCATTTTAAACAAAATGATCTCATCTCACATGTTATTCTATTTGGTGTAAACATTCTAGCAAATGATGACATAGCAAACGCATGTCGCATCTTAGTGCGCTGTTCCGTTTCCGTCATATTTGTCACTTTCATAATAGACATTTTCACCCTTTCTGTACCCGAAATATGCGGTGGCACATATAAAGGGTAGTGATCCGAAAAGTAAGACATGTGCTAAGGTCATTAGATTTTTTCCTCGTAGATTTTGATTAACCTTATTACTTGTTTTCTATCACACCCACATGGGGCATTTTTAATACATCGAAGAATTAATTCATCATCACTGATAGTTGGTTTAATAGTAAACCCCCACTTATCAACTTCACCATCTACAGGTGCTTCGCATGGGTCAAATTCATGTGGCATTAGATAGTATTACCTGGTGATAGCGATTGGAAAATTTTGGAGCAAGCATCAATAGCATAACTTGCTCCATATACACCCGAGAAAATATATGAGATACCTAACTTAGAGCAATACTTCTCAAGCTCCTGGCATTTTGTTATGTCACTGTTACTATGATCAATAATGATATCACCACCCTCAAGTAAAGGTAGTAACTCATCAAGTGTATCTTCTACCTTTACTTCTGGAAGTGTAATTTGAAAGATACCAGGAATTCTCCCAGCACTAGTATATTGGTTGCGGTCGGATTTAACTGCTTGGACAAGATACTCTAGTGAAGTTACACATCCACTAATGTATCCTGCTTCGTATTGCCCACAGGCACTCTCATAGTTAGTGCTACTGTAACCCCAAACTTCAATTCCCTTTTCAATCATACGGCGGGACATACCTTCACCAGTACGACCCAAACCAATCATTCCAACTTTCATAATTTTACAGTGTAATTTTTAACCATGGTAAAAGGGGATCTATAACTCCTATGAGCCTGAGGAGACCTTCAGCAAACAGAGCGAGAACAACCCAACCGACACACATAGAAATAATTCCAGCATTCCGGTTGTGCTTACGAATAGCGTCATCGATCATCTCCTGACATTGTTCTTTGGTCACATAGTGACTAGGTTTAATTTCAGTCATTCTGTGTGGCACTAATTATTTTAATAAATTTCTTCTTCTGCCTCCGCTTTGATCACACAATCAGAAGTGGGATATGACACGCATAAAAGTGCAAATCCTGCCTCCATTTGATCATCATCTAGAAAAGATTGTTCTTCTTGATTGACTGTGCCTTCTAGAATTTTCCCCGCACATGAAGAGCATGCCCCAGCTCTACAAGAATATGGAAGATCAATACCTTTCTCTTCTGCTACATCTAAAATATATTCGTCAGAAGGACACTCAAAAGATTCTTCTGTGCCGTCTGAAAGTTTAACTTTAATAGAATAATTCATGTAGTTCAGTATCTCCTAACCATACTATCTAGTTACCTTCTTAGACGGCATTGATTAAAATATCAGGACTTCAAAACTCAAATCCCAACTCATCTCCAAGATCTCTCATTTTCTCCATTGCTTCTGTTTTCTCTTTCATTGCACCAGCAATATACCCCATCCGGTATTCCCAAGTTTGTCCACCATCCTTACCCTTCAAAGGATTGATGCACTGCTCGTCACCCAATTTGTTACAAACAAGACCAGCAAGGTCAAGCTCACTAGAAGCAGATGAACCGCCAGTGCCGCGCCAGACATGTTGTCCATTTATCCAGGTTGCTCCACACTTTTCACACTCTTTACGCTCTAGTTTAAAATCTGAAAATTCTTTGTCAGACATAATTACTCCTAGATCAGACATCATCACTCCTATAGGATATCCTATAGATACATTATAGGGCTATTTAGAGGCACTACATCAAATGACTTGGTCGTTTGGGGTCTGGGGTATCAAATCGTCTTGGTCTCCTCATCGTTGAAGATGGAGCATTGAATGCTGGAGCTTTTTTTAGAGTTTCCCTTGCTGGTCCAGGATTAAACTCATTATCTCTATATCTGTTATCATTAAAATCTGACACCTTATTTTTTCTCCCGAAACCAAGAGCTCTTCTACCATTACGGGAACGATGAATATCACCAGAACCGGGTACAATATTAATATTGGATTTTGGTGGAACTGTTTGTTCCATAAACTCTTTAAAAGTTTTCATCAGCATTTCCACTTTCTTAGTGCTAGAGCCTTACGGGTAGGTTCACCGTTAGGTTTCTTCATTGCACCTTTCATACCACCCATACGAGCACAGAATGATCTCTTACGAGGACCGCCCTCAGGTTGAGGAGCTTTGAGATCACTGCCAGGATTCTCACGCTCATAAGACTTACGGCCCTTTTCATTCAGACCACCTTTTTTATTCTTACCTTCACTGCGTTGCCATGCAGCAGACTCTTCTACTTTTTTAGAGACATTTTTAATAGCAAATTTATCCCAGTAATCGGGCCCATAAGCACACTCTTCTCTAGATTCCGTCTTCTCACACTTAGGACAGAATCTCATATCTGTCTCTTCAATTAACTCACCTTCCGGTTGATATCCAGCCATTTGTGTGGATGGTTTCTTTTGAGCTAGAGGAGGAAGTTGTGGACCAGTACGGTTTAGGAAAGTTTCCTTTTCATTGGGATTAGTTGAACCCTTTCCCTTATCATAGATTTTTTTTCCTTTCTTAGCAGCACCATGCCCTGGACCAATAGTAAAACTTCCCTCGGTAAGAGGTTTCGTTTTGCTCGCTTCTTCTAAAAATCGCGAAATTTCTGAATATGAAAGTGCCATGCCTAAAAGTTTAGAGCCTTATCTGACTATTTATTTGGTACTGATATTATACGGTTGGTTTTACCGGTGGTTCACTATCTTTTGTGGTGAACTGAATTGGTGCTTGTTCGATACGAATAGTTTGTGCAGGTGCAGTCTGTGCAGCTGCAGCAATCAATCTTTCCATATCTACTTTACTGATGCCACCACCGCTGCTAGATTCTCCTGCTTTCTTTGCTGCCTGGACACCAAAAGTAGCTAAAACTCCGGTGAAGACGCTGGCAATAAAAGTCGGATCTAGTTTTTGTTCAGGAATACCAAGGGCTGGAGGTAACTTGATGTATGCCAGCGTGAGTATTCCGCCAGACCAAACAAGGATGCCAAGCCTAACAAAAGTAGACAGAATAGCAAGCTGTTCTTCTTTGTCATCTGCTGCCTCTTTTATTTTACCAATAATACCTTTCTTTTTAGGTTCATCTTTTTTGACTTCTTCTGACATTGAAAGGAAGCATGGCTCTTCTATTTATTTTTCATAAAAATTATATTCCATTAGCATAGCAAAATACTTATCTTTCATGTCCATAAGAAATTGTTGCTCTTCTGCTGGTCTTGCAGGAGACCCTGGCCACATTTTTAGAGAATATTCTAAGTGAGAGTACATGAATCTTACTTCATCGATCCCGATATTGACACTGCAATACCACTCTTCGGGATCTAACTCGTTCATTTTTTCTTATTCATTTCTTTCAACATTTTTTGTAACTCTGCAGTACTACCAACAAACATAGCGTTGTTTGTCACATTTGAAGGACCTTTTACTTCTTCCTTCACATCCTTAATATCTTTTTGCAGCTTCATTAATTTGTCAGTATTGTCGGCAACATTCTTGAGTAACTGACCAGCAACTTCATATGCTCTAGGAGATTGTGTTTCCTCAGCAAGTTCCATCACACCATTCAATACTTCCTGACCTTTTTCAATCAAAGAATATAAATTAGCTCTGGTATAACTATAATCTTTATCAATATCATTCTGAGTTAAATGTTCCGGTTTTGGTTTTTTAATCGGAGTAACATCGATAGTTTCACTAGATGTATTTAAAGATTCGTCTATTTGTTTGAAATCCATTATACATCCTCTTGTCTGGTGGGACTATAATTTTTACCGTCATCAAAATAAGTACTAGTTTCATTGAACCCGAAATCATCTCCAGGTTCTGCAGTGATTGGATCTGGTTCAGCAGTATATCTCATTTCACGCTTGGCAGTTTGTGTATTAGTATCAGAATAGTAATCAACTTGTACCTTCCGAATCAGTCCATCAGTACTCTCAGCAATAGGACCGAAGAGATATGTCTTAGCGACAAAATTTAGAGTATATGTCAAGACTCTTCGTGAAGAGAAATCACCCTCATATTCGTCTGTAAATGAAATGTTTTCTAATACAATTGGAATATCTCTTTTTTCTCCAATTGAATTTATTAAATCTACTGTGATATTAAATGATGGCTGAAAGAATGGTAAAATTTGTTCTACAATTTGTAAAGCATCATCATTTAATTTTGTCATAATATTGAGTTCAAACCCAACATTATACGGAACTGGTAGAAATACTTTTTTTACCCTATCCTTATCGTCAACTGCTTTAAATGTTTTTGTTACTGAAGTTTTTCTTGATGGATCATAAGATAAACTATTCATCTCAAAAGACATTCTTGGGAGAGTAATAGCAGTAGCCTTTGCCAACTCTTGTTGCTGTTCTATTTTTGCTAGAAATTTAGACCTAGGTCCATACGCTAGTGGAACTTTGATATCACTGATCGTGTTCCCATTCTTATCTTCTTTCTGAATGTGTACTTCATTGAATAGAGTTCCAAACGCAATAACCGTCTTGCGAAGGATCTCGTGATAAAAATAAGTGCCTAACATCAGAATGTACCAAACGGATTAATTTCAGTGAAATCTAGGATACCTTCTGCCTCAATTTCAAACTCATCATTGAAAGTGGATTTAGTTGTTGTGTCAATTCCACTATGACTTAGAACTTGATACCTGGCTGAAGATGCTGTTCCCGTAATGAATTCACCAGGATAGAATATGCCATTATTTATTGAGATTTCTAACTTTCTGTCAGTCTCATTGAATTCTCTCACATATCCTTCGGTTCCAGACAGAGATCCAACCACTCTTTCGTTGAAGAAGAATGTACCAATTCCGAGAGAAAGTGGGTCTCCAATTGAAATACTAGGTGCTGCTTCATATCCAGAACCAGCGTTAGTTAAGAAGATTCTATTGATACTATCTCCATCAAGAATAGAGATTGCAGTTGCTTGAATTTGTCCCGCTTTACTACCAACTGTTGCGCCAGTGGTTCCGATAGCAACATTAGATGGATGCTGAATCGTAATAATTGGAGCACTTACATAGTTTGTACCAAGATCTGTAATTCTGATTGATGTGATACCACTGTTTGTAAGAGATGCTGTTGCAGCTGCACCTACACCAGGACCACCAAATGTAAATGCTGGTGCCTCTGTATATGCAAATCCAGGGTTTTGTAGAACTACTTGATCAACAGAATACAAACCTGATCTTTCTGTTGTAAATGCGAATGCACCTGCCCTAGATGAAGTAACACCAGCAGGAGAGGGTTCGATACTAACAGTGGGTGTGGAAGTATAACCATATCCATCATCATTTAAGAAAATTTGTTGTAATGCGCCTTGGCTAGCAAATGAGTCAACGATAGCAATAGCTGTGGATCCAATACCTGCAAGAATAACTGTTGTTGTTTCTCCTTCTTGCATCACTCTTTCATCAATACTAACAACTCCAGTATCAACATAATCATCTTCATAGCGATAGAGTTCGCATTGAAGTTCATAGATATAATTTTTACCTAACTGGTAAAAAGGATTCTCAAACTCTACATGTTTAATTTCAAATAACCTTTCACCTAATGGGAAAAATATTAGATCTCCTTCTTTAGGTCTTTCTCCAAAAACAATATCACTACCAGCGTTTTTTGCATTATGGGTAACTACAAAGGGAGCAATAAAATCTTCATATCTCTCCCTAGAAACCGTTAGCGTAATTTCATTCTGCAGATTGATACCAAATTTTGTCATGATATCACTGCCCTTAGCATATCCCTCATAGTTATTGAGATAAGCTTCTAAAATATATGCATCATTAAACTTTGACGATTGCACTTCTCCGAGCACATCATCAGTGACAATCATTTTTCTAGGAATATAATAACAATCAAGTCCGAACATTTTCAGGTGTTCGTCTATTAACTCCTGAATGAGATTTTGCTCGTTAGGAGATCCTTGAAGAAAGAAGGGATTTAACGCCATTATCCAATAAGATCAAGAGGTGGGACTTCATATGTGGAAAGCATCCTATCTTCGATGCGTTGCAATTCCATTACACCATCCTCATAAATTTGTCTACCATTCAGTTCAGTACCTCCTGGAAGTTTAACTCCCTGAAACTTAATGAGGTTTTGACCCCACTGCTTCTTAACAAGAGATGTGAAATACTTTTTAAGAAAAGAATCATTATAAACACCTGCATAATTTGCAGGATCCATAATTCTTTGGCAATCAATGATTATATATGTTCCTTCCGTTACAGATCCCCAATCAATATCGAGATACAAACGATTATTTCTCTTATTGTATCTAATCTGCTTGTTTGTTGTCATTAAAAAGTCAATATCTTCAAGATATGTTTTAGTCATCGCATAACTGAGAAGACCACTATATCCAAGATTGAAAGCTACATCATTTAAAAACAACTGATATTTAAAACTAAACATGTTGTTGGAGATGAAACTTGAATCAAATACAAGTACTTTCTCAATTCCAATAACTGAATCTGGTACAGTCAAATAATTTGTATTCTCCTCAAAGTCTCCAGATGTTGTAGTAGAAGTAGTGATACCAAGAGATTCGCTAGCACCCCTTGCTCTGCCTCTTTTGATGTCATCTGCAGTGACCTTATACTTAAGATAAACTCTTTCTACGCCATCAAAATGACGCTCTTGAAATAATTGAAGAGCGTCATCCAAATTGTCATCTACCTGCTCATCAGCTACATTTATTTCTAAAACTGGAGCTCCAAGTTGCCTAAGAGCATAATCCTTGAGTTCCTGCCTAGTAGTTGGTTTTGCCATCAGAATGTACCTCCATCAACGCTATTAGACCAAATTGGAATGTTGTTTTCATCCGTGGTTAGCATGTAATTAGAGGTTGTTAAGAACCCTACAGTACTAAGACCACTAACCAGTCTTCCATCTGCTTCAAAGAATGCGACACCGTTAGGTCCGCTATATCCAATACCGGTTAATCCACCTTGATCTGATCTGTAATATAGACCGTCACGGAATGTACCGTAACCGATTATGCTCAGATTGTCTTGGACAGTTACCTGACCAGCAGCAGAATCAAGAACAAGTTCTCCACTGTTAGTATTTATTTTTGTTGATGAAGAACCAGCCCCAATTGTAATGTCTGCGACCGTAGAAACTCCAGTAACTCTGAAGTTGTTAGTGGTAAGAATACCAGAAACATTAATGTTGATTGCCTCAACACCAGCAGAACTGGTTACAATTCCTGTAAGGATTGTACCCTGATCAACAGTTAGAGTTGAATGGATGTTTGCATCAGTAGCAACATCAATTGTTCCAGTTTGAGTTACGCCGCGAATGCTAGCACCAATTGCTAGTGTCTCAAGTTTAATACCATTGTTGTAGTGTAGGGTAACACGACCATCAGCAGTAAAGTTGGCGAGAGTTTCTCCAGTATACTTCTGAAGTTCTATTTGGTTAGAACGGATCGCAAGTGTACCAGTTCCTGAATCATCAATGTATGAGTTGTTACCATCATGATAGATGGACAGATCATTGCCATCACCAAAGTGTGCCTTTACATCATCCTTGAAGGAAACAATGCCGGTGAATACTGCATTAGTAACAGCAATACCAGTAAGTTTGGCATCGAAGGCATCAAGAGCTTCTGCGTCAATTGTGGTGATCGTTGCGGCAGTACCAACAGTATCTGTTACCGCAAGACCAGTGATGTTGACATCTTTAGCATCTAATGTTTCAATATCAACCGTAGTGATGGTGGCGTATGTACCGACCAACGAGGTTACAACACCGGCAGTGATCTTAGCGTCAACTGCGTCAATGCTAAGGTTGAAATCAACTCTCTCAGCAAAGGTAGATACGCCAGTTACATCGAGTCTCTCAAACTTAGCAGTGTCGAGGACATCAAGTCTCTGTCTAGGTGCGGCAGTGCCGATACCCAACTTCTGATTAGCGTCAAGGCGCATGCCCTCAACATTATCAGTATTGAATCTGATAGTGCCGTTAGCACCTGAGTCATCCAGAGCGATAGAAGTATCGTTCTTCTGGAAAGAATCAAGTTGGATGGTTGTCGCAGTCAGGATACCCAGGACATTGACATCACCAGTGATGTTGATTGAACCTGCACCAGCTGGATCAATGTTGATATCTCCAGAGGTTGATTCGATATTATTTCCAGCAATCTGGATGTTACCGAATGTACCACTTGTGGGAGTAACAGTACTGCTGTTAGTTCCGTCAGTAATCTGAAGAGATGAAAGTGCTTGGAGGCTGGTTACTTGTTGTGAGAACGATACCGTACCGTTTTCTTGATCAACGAAGAATGCATCTCCAACTCTGAAGTCTCCTCTTTGGTCAATGCTAACGAATGATACATCACCGTTATTAATTTCGGTAACTTCATTAGCTTGAATTGCTAGGTTAGGATCGTTAGAGAAGTCACCGCCAGCACCAACATGATTGAAGTTGAGAGCAAATAGTCTTAAAGTTACGCCATCGCCATCAGCAATGACACCCTTCTGACCATATTCAACAGCACAACCAACGGAGCGCATGTCTGCACCAAACTTGCTGTAGTCAGCAAGAATGACCTTGGTTGCAGTTCCGATACCGCCACCCGCTTGGGTAATGCGAATATCTTGATTGCGGATTACATTATCAGTAGTTGTGGTTACTCCACTAGCACCGTCAAAGTCGAGTAAGAGAACGGTGTCCTTGTCACCAGTATGTGCGACAGTGGGAGCAGTAAAGTTGGCAGTGTATTTGGCGACTCCTCTTTCAATTCTGAAGTCGTCAATCCAACCAGTAACATTTTGAGTTGCTCCGTCAAAGTCAGCACCAATTATGATACCTTTAGATGCACCATAGTTAGTGGTGTCCGAAGTCTTAATGCCTCTCTGAGTACCATCAACGAACAATCTAGTGTTTGTACCGCCTCTAGCGAGTGCATAGTGCTTCCAGACGCCTGTAGCGATGCCTGCGCCAGATCCAGTAATAGCGGTTGTAGTACCAACCCGCATATCAACTTCACCAGCAGCCCGATATGCAATACTAATACCTTCAGCATCTGCGCCATTATCTCTTAAATCGAAGAGAGTTGCACTAGTCAGACCGGTTGTATTTGCATATGCCCAGAATTCAATTGTGAAATCTGTATTGGTTCCGAAACCAAGGTCACCGCTAGAAGGAGCACTGATAGAATCATTTGTTCCGTCAAGTGCTAACGATGCAGTGCCAAATTTCTTAACTGTAGTGTCTAGTTGAGCACCATCGTTGAAGGTAATAGCTTTAGCAGTTCTGGCATTGAGAAGTTCAAAACCGGTTTGCTTACCAGTTACACCTAAGTAAGTGCCGTCATAAGAAGCAACGATAGCAGTTGCAACACCAGTTGTTCCATCAGTGTCAAAGACGGTGATTGTATTACCAACACCAACGGTTGTAATACCAGTCAGTCTCAGTCTAGTTTCGCCAGCAGAAGATAAACCAACAGATCCAGATGTACCTTTAATCGCTTCTGCAGCGAAGTAGGTAAAGCAGTTCAGGTACTCAGTGCGAGCACCGTTGGTCATGATCAGACCTTTGCTGTTCGGTACAATGAATGTGACTTCATTGAACAGGAATGCTGCTTCGAGTGATCCAACAGCTGCTTCGGAACCATCAATGTAAGCACCACCACCAGCTTTATATGACGAAGGTGCAGAATCTGCAGAATTATAACCGTATGGATCGGCAGTAGAAGTATTGCTACCTTTATTGAATACCGTTACTCTTTGAATATATGGAGATCTAGATGTGATCGCGATACCAGGAGCGAACTTAAACGCATAACCCTGATTGCCAGCAGTATCGAAGTACATGTCAGCAATCGTGACATCCTCAACAACAGATCTGTCGTTCATCAAGAAGCAGTCCTTCTGCTTGGTAGCAGTTGTAGGAACGATCTTGGTTGCACGGAGACCAGCACCCTTGACTGTCAGACCAGCTGGAACAGTTAGTGGGAAGACTTCTTCGTAAACACCAGCGGCGATGTTCAGAACATCATTAACGCCGATGTTGGAGATTTGGCTCAGAGCGTATGCAATCGTTCTGTATGGCCTTTCTGCAGTGCGTCCACGAGATGCGTCACCGTCGTCAACACCGTTAGTAGAAACATACCAGGTGTCAAGTTTTGCATTGATTGTTGCAATACCAATCTGTGCAGGTTCGCGCCAGGTGATCGTGCCATCTGGATTGGTACTCAGCATATGCTGAGTGTTCAGACCAACAACACCAGTGGAATCATACAGTGATGTGATGAAACCAGCTTGAACGAATGCAGAAGTTGCAATGCCAACCGAAATGGTAGCATTCAGAATGTCTGCGACTTCAAAGTCAACTGTAGTGATAGTTGCGGCAGTACCGACAATATCGGTGACTGCTAATCCAGTGATACTTGTCTGTTTTGCATCCAGGGTCTCAATATCGACCGTGGTGATCGTAGCGTAGGTGCCAACCAGAGAGGTTACGATACCGGCAGTGATCTTAGCGTTAACGATATCGCCTTCTGTGGCGTCAATCGTCGTAATAGTAGCAGCAGTACCGACAATATCGGTAACAGCTAAACCAGTAATATTTGTCTGTCTTGCATCGAGTACATCGATATCAACAGTTGTAATTGTCGCGTATGTACCAACTGTTGAATCAACAATCAGATCATCAACGCGAGCAACGCCGTCGATGTAGATATCTCGCCACTCTTTAGTAGCACTACCAAGATCAAAGGTATCGTCATCGTCAGGAATGATGTTAGAGTCAACTTCACCAGTAAAGACGATGTTGTCTGTAGTAGAGTCACCAAGACCGATTGTGCCACCATTAAAGGTTACATTACCAGTAAAGGTTGTAGCTCCACCAACTCTGAGGTCACCAGTAATCTCAACATCACCAATGGTAGCAGCAGTGCCAACCAAACTTGTGATGATACCAGCAGTAATCTTAGCGTTAACAATATCGCCTTCTGTTGCATCAATCGTTGTGATTGTTGCAGCAGTACCAACAATATCAGTAACAGCAAGACCAGTGATGTTTACATTCTTGGCATCAAGAGTCTCAATGTCAACTGTTGTGATAGTTGCATAAGTACCAACCTGACTAGTAATAATACCAGCGGTGATCTTGGCATCGAGGATATCGGCAGCATCAAGGTGTGCTGTACCATCGATATAAATGTCTTTCCACTCACGATCGGTAGTACCGATATCCAGAGTTCCATCTGCATTAGGTACAAACTTAAGGTTAGATTCCCATGCTTCTCTAGATTGATCGTATAAGAATTCTTTATCTGTTGTTCCCTTAAGAATGATACCGCCGTTATCGGCTGTAGCATCAGCATGTCCACCAGTAGAACTGAATCCAAGTTCAATGTTCTTATCGGTTATTTGTACAACCGAACTCTGAACGAAACTTGTAGTTCCATTAACCGTCAGATCACCAACAACAGTAAGAGCTCCACCAACTCTGACATCTTTCTGGAAGTCAGCATCTTGGAAGGTTACATATGTACCAACCAAAGATGTAATAATACCAGTTGTAATCTTCGCATCAAATGCGTCAAGATTCACAAAGTCTGCTGTATTGTAAGTTACACCAAAACCAGTCAGTGATGTAACGACACCAGCAACTGTCTTCAGGGTATTGATATCACCTTCGTTAGAATCGAAGGTTGTGATCGTGGCATAGGTGCCAACCAATGATGTTACAACACCTACATCAATATAAGCGTTAGTTGCAATCGCAACCTGAGATCTCAGATTAGTTACTGCAAAGTCAGTAGCAAGACCAACAGTGATCTTGACATCTTCAATATCAGCATCAACAAAATCAACTCTAGTGATTGTTGCTGCAGTACCAACTGTGTCAGTAATAATACCTGACTGAATCTTAGCGTTGGTAATTGCAAAGTCAGTTGCTAAACCAACAGTGACTTTGATATCCTCAACACCAATATCATTAGCATCGATTTGCGGAACAGATGTTACGCCAGCGATTACTGTGTTACCAGTGCCTTTGTCAACGATTACTACACCGCCAACATCTAGCAACCCGAAGGGTCGTGTGGTTCCAATGCCGACATAACCAAGTTGGTTACCGTCGATCCAATTGATTGTAGAATTACCAATCGCAAGCTGATTGTCACTATCTCCGATAGCAACATTTCGCTCATAACCGATAATTACATTACCACTACCAAGAGTATCGTTACCAGCAGAGTAACCAATAGCAATGTTTCTGCTACCGTCTACACTGAATAATGTATATGGACCAATCGCAATGTTTTGTTTCTGCTGTCTAGTTCCTGTACCACCACCCAGAAAGCGACCATCCTTGCTGGTTACGCTACCTGTGAGAGTCTGGAAACCAAACGGCATGGTGAATGTATCACCAACTTCGTAACCATCGCCAGGGGCCACGATTTCGATGTTAGTAATCAGACCAGTAGAACCAGTCTGCAATCTAACTAAAAGTCCAACACCAGATCCACTGGTTTCTGTTACATCTTCAGTCTGATCATAATCTGCAACAGCAGTTTGATCGCCAATACTTACGCTGAGAGATACCCCGTCAACAACAGGGAAAGTCTCACCATACATCGACTGGTTACCCAGAGCAATGTTCTCATCGTTGCCGCTAGAAGATAAGGCAAAACCTACCTTATCACCAATCATCAGGTTCTTAGTACCTTGCAAGCGATAGCCTGCAAAGTTACCTAAGACGATGTTAGATTCTAACTCGTCACTGGTGGAAAGAATACCAGCATATTGCATTGCACTGGCACCAATCGCAATATTGCGACGGTTAAGGACAGTTTGTCCAATACCAGCACCAGCAAAGTCACCAATAAAGATTGAAGAGTCAGCACTGCTAAGACCTACAGCAGCATCACGACCAACTCTAATAATATCATTGGAGAATGTAATATTACTGAAGGATGATACCCCAGTAATTTCTACATTATTTGCAGTAAGTGCATGTCCTACATTTACTTCGTAGTAGTCAGCACTTGTACCACTAAGAGTGGTTACAACACCCGTAATTGCACGGAAATCAGTTACACCTAGGGTAGAGAATCCAGCAGAACCAACATCTAATGTAGCAGCAGTTGCAATACCAGATACATTCCAGTTTCTAGCATTAGCCTCGTCATAAACGAGGTCTCCTGTTACATTAAGGTTTCCGCCAACACTAAAGTTGCCAGCAACTGTACCAATACCAGAAGTATAAAAGTCATCTACGACTGTCCAACTAGCTACTCTGCCAGAAGAGTCTAGGACAACAACTTTTGAAGCTTCGGGTGTACCGAAAGATGCTGGGTTTTCTGGGAATAGACTGGTGTAATATTCACCACCAATCGGAATAGGAGCTGCAGTTGGACCTGAAGGGTTGCCAATATATAATTTCTTGTATGACTTACCAGCACCAACATCGCTAGTATCGTATGCGTATACAAGTTCACCAAACGATACGCCAGTACCAACTGGAGATATGTTCGGCGGGGAGGTTCCAAGTGTCCTTTTTAAGAGAATCGTTGCGGACATTAGAAGACACCTCCGTCAATGATGGCAGCAGGGAAAGTTTTTGTTGTTATGAAAGCGTTAGAAGACGCTTGATATACCAGGATTGAACCATCCTGTAAGTTTGATGCATCAACATCAGCAAGCAATGACAATCTACCGCCAGAGCCACCCCCAAGGGCACCGCTGGCAATAACTTTTACTTGATTTGATGTGCCTATTCGTAATGATGGCATTACCTTGTTACTCCTGCTCTGACTAGGACCATTCCTTCAACAACCTTGTACTTGTATCCGCCAGAATCTTCAAGATTTACATCGTAAAGATATCTACCTGGCTTAAGATCAGCTGTCTGTGTCGAACCCAGAGAGATCTGAATTTGACCCACTTCGGGATCGGTAACTGTGGACGCGAATGATACGGCAGTAGTACTCCCCGCCCACTTTCTCATTTGAGATGTGGCGGTATAGTTTGTTAGATTCAAAAATGTGCCTGTGTCGTTATCTCCTAGACTAAACCCATGTTGAAAATCAACACCTGTATCGACTGAGAGATTAGCAATGTAAACTGCCATTCTTTACATCACGGATTATCCTATTAGGTATTTAGTTTCCTTAATTCCTGTAATACCTGTTGGAGGGTTAATTTAATTTCCAAAACATCTGTTTTCAGCATTTCCATGTCAGTAGGAGGAATACTTTGAGTATCTTCGGAAGCAAATCCATGATACTTTAAAAACTCAGAGTGTGGATTTCTCATAACTTATTCGCAATTTTAATCAACATAGATTTAATATCATCAATATCCTTTCTCATATCATCAAGTTCTTGCCTTTCATTTTTCTTGGCACTTTTCTCTCTTTGATAAGCATAATAAGCAGAGTCATCGGCGTTAACGATGGCTCCGGTATCAGAATCTCTCCAAAGATTAGAATGCCCTTCAACGGGAATTAGACTCATGCTACAGCAATTACTCTCAAATTCTTAATTACGGGATGTTTTGCTTGATTAGTTCCTGTGAATACAATTTTAATTTGCAATCCGTTGAAACTTTGCAGGTCATCTACAGAGTATGTATATTCCCTATATTGGGTCTCGTCAGCACCAACAAAGGAATCTGACATACCATCATTTTGGGTTGGATCAATTACTTGATCGCCAATACCATCTCCATCAGTATCAAGAAGATTTCTAAATCCAGGGAACAATTCAAAATCAGGTGTTACCTCACTAGAGTCTGTCTTCATGATGCTATACAGAGCTCTAAATTCACACTCAATCGGTCTACGAGCTTCAAAAATAAGTTTGATTGAAGTTGCAGGATTCTTAGTATAGATCGGTTGCGACATATAGTAAGAAGCATGGGGATCATTGAATCTGGACTTAACTCTAGGATCAGTACGATAATCCTGAACAGGATTATTGAGTCTGTTCTCATAGAATAATGCGTTAGCACCTTCAAGATTCACTGTAGGTGAATTAAATTTGTCTCCACTATTTGCAAGTTCGACTGTGAATGTAAATGACTTATTTCTTGGTAATGATCCAAGTCTAGCTGACTCGTTAGTTCTAGCAGCAAGAAGTCTTGTTGTCTCAAGAAGGTTATTTCTATTGAGGTTTAAATCTTCAAATCCCTGATCAACGAAAGATGTCTCTGAACCGTCAGGAGAAGTACCTGTAACACTTCTCATTTGTAGAGAAATGAAGTCTGTGGGTCCAAAGGTGGAAGCATCTAATAATGGTCTTACAGCGTCAAATTGGATGTTTTTAGAAGCATGTACTTGTTGACCACCACCAGCGGCTTCTTCCTGGAAAGATACCTGAGGAATGTTATTAGAGTTGTCATCAACAGATCTACTAGATCCTCTGTCAACTTTTAAATAATATTCGTCAATACCTCTAAGAATGGTTTGCACATCATGCTCAGTATTAATTTTTCTTAAAGAAACCCCATTGTATTCATACTTGTTCACAATATCATCTTTGAGATGATTCAATGCATTAGATTCATCTACACCCCTTATAACACCACCAAGACTTGAAACTCCAACAGTAGTGTAAGAAATAATTTCACTGTTAATAAATGCATATCCAGTGTTTGCGGCACTAACTACAGCACCTTCAAATGTATTAAATTGTGTAGTTGATGCAACAGAGATAGAAGTTTCATTTGATGCTAAATTTACGGACAATTCCGTAGGAATAACATCAGATTCAACATCCGAAAGAATTACCCTATTTAAAGGACTATGCATACCATGATTACGATGAGATACTTTAAAGTATTCTCCAGTGTATACACTTCCGGTTGCATTGAAACTAATAATATCTAAACCAGTTGCGATTACAGAACCTGAAGTATGGGCATAAGTAGCCTCATTTCCAGCTGAGGTATCAAAAGTTTCTGCTTGAACATCTGTGAGATACAAAGTATCGATACCGCCAAGAGAGTTAATTCCGATACGAGCGCCTGAACCAGATCCACCAACATCTGCAGTTGTCAATCCGACCACATCACCAACTTTGTATCCTCTACCAGCAGCCCCAGCAGCAACTGCAGTGATAGCTGAAATACCAGCACCAGTAGTAACATTTAAGGTAAGACCTTCGCCGTTACCATTAATGTTGAATGTCGTTACTGGTATCCCGTTGGAACTGCCATAATTGGAACCACCTGTAAGAATACCAACTGTTCCCGCTACAGGACCGCCCTTATCTTCAAGATATCCATAGCGATATGTAGAGGTTTCTTCACTAATCTTACGACCAGCAGTAAATACTGTGCCGATTAGTCCAGGATTTGATGTTGTTACGATACCAAGTTTTCCTTTCTTAGGAATACCAATGATGGGATCAAAAGATAATGGGGGAAGAAAACCGTTATTTGGTTCAACTGGTGGGTTGAAGAATGTTAATAGACCTTGCTCCGATGTATAATTCGCTCTGTACAGAGTGAATGTAAGATCTTCAAATTGTGTGGGTGTCCAAGTTGCACCGTTTTGTGACTTGAACAATGAACCCATAGCAAATTGCTGAGAGTAAATCTTACCCTTAGCAGAAGGCAGTGATTGGGCGTTCAGGGCTTTCTGACCCATCTCTCCACAGAATACTTCATACTCATCACTATCTGACAAGATAACAATGGCATAAGACTCGTCTGGATCTAAGTAGAATGGAGTGTCAAATCTAACATTAGTTGCGACAGAACCATCTGCAGATATTGTAATATCTGAAGGGCGAATAGTTGCTTGAGCAGCTCTATCAATAACGAATAGAGTTGGAGTACCCAGTTCAACTGTTCTAACTTCAATCCTTACTGGAGTTGTTCCTGCATTCTTAGTTGCAAAGAACAGATCAAGCGATGTAATCCAAGCTCCTTCTGGTCCAGTCACAATCGTTTGCGCCAGCGGGTCTCTTCTTCTTACGCGGACAACACGAGTTCTATTAATAACTCTAGTACGGTTTCTAATGACCGTTCTAGTTCTGTCAATAACTCTCGTATTATTGATGATTACCGGTGGTGGTGGTGGAGGAGGATTTGGAATTGTTCCTCTAATATCAATCGTAGAAAGATTGGTAATTGTGGTTGTTTCAAGTGTAGTAATTCTAATATCTGTTTGAACAACTCTTGTCGTGCCAGTTGCGGTATAACGACTGGTAGCATGAGAAATTAAAGTAGATCCTGGTGCTGGGTTTGCGTTAGATTGGCTAGATGTCAATCTAAAGTCTCTATTACCAGATCTAATTCTAACTTGAGGTGCGGGTGTCTGATTGGGATCTCTTAAGAAGATAGAACCAAATAGATCACCAAAGTCATCAGATACCAATCTTACCCCTGCTACACTCGCTTGTGCGCCACTTGTAAGACCTCTAATGACCATTCCAGTAGGAGCGAATCCGAAGAATGCTCCCTGCGCTTGAGCAGCAAGTGAAGTAACATCAATGTTTAAGACTGTAGATGCCTGAGAGTAACCGTTTGGAAGAGTAGATGAAGGATCGTAGGGATTTACCGTATATGTTGTTGTGGGAGCATTGAACGGTCCAATCTTATGATTTGGAGCAGCCAATCTAAACTCAAAGATTGTTGCACCAATAGTTCCTCTAATAGTTTCACCTATTTGGAAAGAACCAGAAACATTAGCGACTTCTAACAGCTTGGGAATAATATCAACCCCACCCTGGTTATCAAAGAAAGGATAGAAATTAGTAAATGGTTTTAATCCAATTGCATTAAATTCAATATTTCTAGAACGGCAGAATGGATCAAAAGTTTCCTCTGCAATAAAAGTATTCTCAGATCTAATGTCATCTCTCTGTACAGTTCTACCAGTTTCTCTAGTAGTTACAGAAGCTGAACCTCCAAGAGCACCACCTCTAGTCAAACTAAAGTTTGCAGCAACTTGGTTATTGAATACAGTAATACCAATAGTATTACGGATAGTATTTTGAGTCTCTCTAGTATTGATCCAATTATCAATAGAAGGGTTGAGTTTTAATTCGCCGGTATATGCAACAACATGGAATGGATTAATGTTGTTTACTCTTGTAGCAAACTCTTGCTTAATATATTCAACTTCTTCATATTTTAGAGACAATAGATTACCAGTCTTCTGAGTATTTCCATCATCAAGTAATAAGAAGTTACTACTATAATCGATCTGAGATACTGGTAAGTCGGACTTAGCAGCAACCTGAAGTGCAGAAGATTCAAATTCTCGTAACGGCCTTAGTTCACCAAGGTCTCTATCAATCTCAGCTGGTGAACTGGGATGCATAAAATCAAAAGTCTTGAAGTTATCAACAAAGAAACCAGATTTAAATCTTGTAAGACCTTGAGCATCTCTAATTTGTAGAGACTCTGCGCTCTTTTCTAAGAGGTTAAGGCTAGTAACGACTTCTAAGTTTTCGACTCTATCAGCAAGATCACCAATATCTCTCATCGTATAACGACGATTGTCCTTCAGATAAACTCTTGCTTCTTCAACATCCTTAAGATATGCAGGGAGAAGAATTGTACCAATCTCCATTCCTGGTCCAGACACTACTGGGGGGATTGGTTGTCTAGCTGCCTTACCCTTTAACAGGTCAAAATTGCCATCAGGAAGGAGAACTAACTTGTCAATTCTAGGTAGATAGAAATCGTAATCGAAAGTCATTGACTCATTAGGAGTCAAGATTCTATCTGGTTTTCCTACGAAATCTCTAGAGGTATAGAAGAAAGGCGATTCCGAAGCAGAAGCTGGATTATATGTAGGAACTCTAGGTCTAAAGTCTAAAACATCTTGTGCCTCAATACGCCTCGGTCCAATCTGTGGAATATCATTTTTATATCTTTCTTCATCGTAACTATTAACAGTGAAGACATCTCCAGTATCTCCACTAGGTACATCATATCTGTTATGAATAATCAAAAGTTGTCTATGAGGAACATATGCACCTCTATTTCTTACTACTCTTGAATAATCATAGTATTGGTTTCTTTGACCTTTGTCTAGTAGATAGCTGGAAGTAATATTTCTATACTTACCAGGAGTAAATGCCTGTAAGACCGCAGTAGTGTTCGACTCTTCAAAAACTAGTGGTTCTAAAACAGAAAACTTATCGCCAGTAAGATAAACGATAGAAATTTCATTTCTAGCTGCATCAATAGAAACTACTTTTGCAATTGCTTTACTAGTAGTACCAGAAATGTTTTCTCCAATAATGGCACTAGTGAATACATCATCTGTAGATACAAATACCAACTTATCAAGTATAGGAGCAGAAGTATCTAATGACTCGTAGATAGCGACAATATCTGTAGAATCTGGTTCATGCAAAGAAATGTCTCTGTCCTGAACTCTCAGTCCATACAATTCACTATGATTTAGTCCATCATTTACGCTCGTGGCAGGATCGCTACCAGATCTCTTATTTGACGATCTAGTGACTGAAACTTGCTGACATCTCTTAAATTCTTTTACTTTATTTTTAATATTAGACTTACTAACTGTGACATTAACTGTCATTCCAGTTTGTGAAGCATTGAGTCCAGTAATTGTAAGTTGTGTTGGACTTACTGTTACTTGATCCTCTTGAATTACAGCAATAGTTCCGTTAGAATATTGTGCTTGATATCTCTCTTCATCAAAAGCTGCAAATGACGCATCATTAAGATCTACAGAAGCAATAGGAAGAACTAATTGACCAAGCGCATTTGTAGACTCATTTTGAACTTGAGCAGAAAGAAGAAGAGTTGATCCAGTAAAATCAACATTAGCAACATTGAGATCGGGAATAACCGTAATCAAAGATGCATTTTCTGTGCTATTATCTTGCTGACCAATTTTAATTTGACCAGTAAAGGTGGCCACCGAACCATCATATAGATTTGAAACCGTGGTCATAGCACCAACGGTCATCGACTGCAAATCAGCAGCAATGGTAACGACAACATTTTGAACTTGAGTTTCTACACTACCAATTTTTCTGGTGTATCTAATAATATCACCAGGCTTGAATCTTTGAAAACTATCAATCCTAGGTGCAGTTACTGTTGCAGTAGCACCTGCTTTAACAATACTAATCTCACCTGTTCCTAATCTAGGTGGAATTCTGTCAGTTAGTTTCTTATTAGCGATAAAACTGTTACCACTTTGAGCAAACGAGAAAACATCATTTATACCGTAAGCAGTAACTTCTTCAATAGTTCTGGGAAGTTCATCAGTACCATTGACTAAGATAGTTTCTCCTCTTCGGAACGAACCCGAGGTTTGAGTAACTTGAATTGTACTACTACCAGCACCTGCGGATACTGCAAATGCATTAGCACCACTTTCTTTACCGACAATAAACGCCGACTTAATAAGTTCAGTTGAGCTTACATTGTCACTTAGTTTTAGTGTTGTGTATGTTTGAACATCATACAAATACAGATCAAACTCCGTAGATGCGTTTTCATATTTTTGATCTCTTAATCCAAAATTATATACCTTAGCATCACCAACTTTTACTGATGTTCCAGGGACATTAGCAGTAGCACTAATATTTGCACCACTAAACAGATCAATTCTGTTTGTAAATGTAGTGATACCTGTTACATTGTTTACAACAAACTTATTTCCCATTTCAAATGGGAACGCTTTACCTTTTACTTCTTGAGTTTCTCTTGGTTTAAAGAAGTCAATAGTTGTCGGGCCATCAGTGGATACTTCATATCCTTTGACATATGCCTTACCTGCACTTACTTTTAAGCACGCAAGATCTTCATCTGGATCATTACCATCAAGAGTTATCTGATCTGAAAAGTATACTCCATTATTACCCTGTCTATCATTGAGACATTCGGTAACATTTAGTAGAAACTTATTAACTGTGTAGTCACCAGACTCGTCAAAAGTTCTTGACGCGAGGTAATCTCTGATCTTAGAATATTCTGTCTCCCTCTTAATTTGTAGTACTTCGCCGTTATTGACACGAAGAATCTCTACAAAGTCAGTATCATTAAAATCTGTCAGATTCTTCTTATCAAGTACCAAAGTGTACTTAAGTCTATCAGCACCAGGAGCAGCAAAATTAGAAAAACCCTTAGCATTATCATAGAGGCTTTCATCTGCTTTGGCAGAAACTGTAGTTTCGACTACCTTAAGTCCAACTCTATAAGATGGTTGTGAGCTATATTGGTCTAAAACAATTGTTTGCTTATCTACTCGTACAAAGTTTCCTCTAAGAAAGAAAATGCCATCATCAATAGAAGCTGAAGATCCAATAGTGCATGCATTTAAATCAATAGTGGATCCAAAAGTACCGCCAACATTAATAGTTGTGCCACCATAAGTAAATGACTCTTCTGCAACTAAAACCTCACCATCATTGAAGAAATTAAAATCTCCAGTAACGGCAGAATTGATATATTTTACGAAGAAAGTGTCGTAATCATTGTCAGATTTAGATGCACTAATGAAATTGATTACTTTTGCAGTAACCCCAGTAGTCTGTCCCTTAATCCTCTTACCAATAACCTTATCGGCATATACTCCGATATCAACACCAAGGTGGGTTGGATTTACTTGAACTGCGTAGTATTGCCCATCAAATGTGACGGATCCAGGAATAACTATGGATCCTTCTTTGAAGATGTGGCTACCGAATTTTTCTACTTGATTTTGTAGAATAGATTGTAAGGTAGTAAGCTCTCTGGCTTGTACCGGAAATCCTGGTTTAAACAAAACCCGATGATATCCCTTTTCAGGATCAAAATCATCGTAGTACGGACTTATATTGAGGTTAGTCTGTTGTGGCATCTTCTTAGAATTCTAAAACGATTTTGATGTCTTCTTTTTGACGCTCATTTCTTGTAATAGATGGTCTATTATCAAGATAAAGTATCTCACCAGTCCTTTTATTTATTTCCTCTGCAGCAAGACCATTAGTAAACTGCACTCCCAAATCAATAACCTTACCAGAAGGAGTAGTTGTTGAGATACCAGTAAATCCAGAATCGATGTTTACGCTGAATCCACTTGGACCAGTAACAGCGTTTCCAGATGAACTGAAATCTAAAACATTGGCATCTCCACCAACACCGATACTATCAGTAGAATCGTAAAGATTTGGATTCAAATACAAGTTCCTATCTTGGAAATACTTAATGACTTTTGTGCTAGTGTCATAGGAAGCTACATATCCTTTTGCAGTTCCAACTCCCGAAATATCCTGTTGAATCTTAGATCCAATAGCAATTGTTTGTACTGTATTACCAGTAAATTTTAAGGACTTCGTGGAGGAGTATTCTGAAGTGTTAATAACCGCAGTAGATCCGGCACCTGCGGAAATTGGATTTTTAATAACACCAATTTGAGCAAATGTAGTGTCAGAAATAAAGTCGTATGAAGAGTTATCAAATCTAGAATAAATTAGAACTTTATCAGTTCCTAACTCTTTGTATAAATCAAATCCATGCCCTCTTGATGGAGGGATGATTGGGGTAAGTCTTGCAAACTTAGTTGCAGAACTATTGATCGAAGAAAGATTAACTCTTCCAAAACTGTACCCCTGTCCTCCTGCAGTTACAACTGCAGAAATAATTTGACCGTTGGTATTTGTTTGAACCCTAACCTTACCACCAACACCATCACCTAAAACATCTAATTCTACTGGAGACGACAAGAATGAATATCCTTCACCTTGCTCATCAATAGAAACAACTTTAATTTGATTGTTGTTAATTGAAGAGTCACCGTTGTCTCTAACAACTTTAATTTCATTCTCCGAGCTAGTAGACCATTGATTAGGAACTGCTACATATTCGGTTGAGTCGAATTTGACGATATCTGCAGGAGGAACAGTAAACAGGTACTTCCACAGATAACCGTCACCACTCGTTCCAGCTGCGGATGGTTCCAGGTCAGTAAATGTTGGTTCATCTAGAGAAGCATTTGCTGAAGATGTAATTCCAGCAGAACCATTGTTGATACAAATATAGACTCTAAAGTCTTTATTCATAATGTAATAGTTTGCAGAATAAAGTCTGCTGGAGTTTGATACTAATGATCGGTTATTAGTATCATAATCATGTCGGTACATATCGTATGATGTACCTTTTGTCCACTGAATTTTGCGAATAAGTCTTCTTACATCAGCAGGTAATACCTTCCGACCAAAAAGCATCGTATCGTAGACATGATTAATATAGCTAATATTATCAATGGGTGACGGTGGTTGAACCGTTGTACTATTCCAGGTACTGGTTCTCCCATAACCCGTGATAGTCGGGTTTGCGAGACTCAAAAAAGTAAAGTACGAGTTAGTACCGTCAATTACAGAGTCTACAAAGTTATTTGCATTAATGACCCTAAACTGGTCGGTGATAATGGCTGCCATTATTATGAACGGGCGGAAGGTCTAACTTTTTTGTATTTATAATAGCTTCGGCAATCCTCCAGTTCCTCTCAAACCACAACCACGCCTTTGGACAATAGGATAGTTGGATAATGCAGGATCAAATGTAATTCCTTTTAGGTTAGCGTAAACTGCATTCGTAGCATCTCTAGTAATATTACTAAACTTACCCCATGTGAATTCGCAGTAAGGTCCAGCAGTAGAACCAACACCTACAAAATCACTAGTATTAGTATAAGAAGCAATGTTGCAAGTAAGAACACCAACGCGACCACCGTTTCTTGTAGATACCGCATGTACATAATAAATGTTATCACCATTGAATGTACTGATACCGACAATATCAGTATCATGAGTATCAATAGATGTAACAGCAGCACCTGTTGTGTTAATTCCAGATCCGTACAACTTAATAGGTTGACCAACTAGTAATCCAGCAGTGCTATTGCCATCATTTACATATTCTTGAGCATCAAATAAAATCTGAAGAGCCAAGTCAGTACCAATACCAGGACAGGTGTTGATGCCGGTAACAACTCCGATAAATCCTTGAACATTTGCAACGAGAGGTTCGATACCAGTAATATTTTCATAGTTGCTACCATAAACGGCAGTTGTTCCAAATCCGACTGGAGCAATGTACGCAAGACTAAATGATCCTGTTAGTAGATCATCAGTATCTCTAAACAAGTCTGTAGTGTCGGTGAATATAAAGGAATCAGTTGTGCTAACAACACCAATTACACTTGCAATTGGATTAATCTGTGCCTCAAGAGAATCTCTAGCTTTGGATACCAAAGTTCCATCAATCAGAATGTCTTTTTTCTGCTTAATCCAATCCATTGGTTTGTAGTTATCATTACTAATACCTACACCTCGATAGAATGCTGTTTCTACTGTAGCGGCACTATCAACTCTTTTAACAATTCTATTGGCACTCTGAGCAAGATTTGCGGTGCTTTGATCAACTTGATTTAATTCAATTTGACTACTCTTTTGAAGTCTCAAGTTGTCACCAACCTTAATAACTTCATTTACATCGAATAAGAAACTATCTTGTCCAATTGTTCCTCTGTAGAAGAAAATAACAACATTATCTTCGGTAGTAGGAGCACTATTAAATTCAATAACAGAACCACCGTCAAATGAATAGTTGATACTTGGTTCTTGAATAACACCGTTAATAAAGATCAAAAGAACTGCAGCAAGATCAATTTCTTTAGAATCTTGATCTCCTCTATCAATTTCAAAACTGACTAGCGATGACTGATAGTAAAGAAGGAATCTCTTTTGACTTCCATCTTGGAATGGTTTGATATTGTCAAGATAATCAATATTACCAAACTGCCAAGAAGATACTTGATCAGTGAATACATCGACAACCTCAATTTCAAACTGTCTAAAGTCATCACCTGCGAAAGGATCTGTAGAAAGTCCAGTTACTGTAAAGGTATCTCCCCTCTTAAATCCATAGCCTTTTTTGGAGAACTGGAAATTAGATACTTGGTAATATGTGGATCCAATACCAGTAGCTGTAGATACACCTGCAACTTGAATAGATATTGAACAACCAACACCAGTTACAGTTGTATTTCCAAGACCAATTCTAGTAACACCAACAATTGGGAGGTTTTCTCCGTTGGGTTCTGGAGGAAGGATAAGTCCGTTATCTTCAGTGTAATTTGTGCCAGGGCCAACGACATTGAATACGAGAGATCCACCAGCACCTACAACAGCAGTAATAGTTGCTCCAGTTCCTGTAGGAGAAGTTATGGCAATACCAATTGTACCCAGATTAGTATTATATCCACTACCAAAAGTCAATGGATGGAATTCTGCGGCAGTACCACCACTTACATAAGTATGTGGGATAGTAGATGCACCAACTTGTACCTTGAAGGTTCTTGCGGAAATAATACCAACAACATAGAAAGGATCATTATGATCTGGGAAAATGTTGGTAGTAATACCCTGATAATTCAAAGTCCTAATAGAATCAGTAGCCGCACTGATAAATGTATGTGGAGATGTGCCTGTACCACCAGTCCCAACATCGACTTTGAATGAATTTGCAGTTACACCAGAAATGGTTAGATACTGGTTAAATGCAGGATCAGTTACGCGGGGATATGTATGGTTACCAGGACCCTGTGTACATGTAAATGTAATGCTGTTCGCTTCAATAGAGATTGCATCACCATTTACTAGTCCATGAGGACTTGCAAACGAGATAGTAGAAATGCCTGTAGAAGAATCATAAGTGAACCCATTGGGCGTTCCAACAGGATTCTTAGGACATGTAAACGCAAGACCAGCCAACTTGACCTGATTCTGGAGCAACAGACCATGAGCAGTTGCTGTAGTAACTGTCATGATACCAGTCTTATTAGCATAAGCTGCAGTGCTGATGTTAACTGCTGTTCCTGATGTAGAAACTCCAGTAACATTAGTAATTGTTCCGCCAGTACCAACCTCAAGACGAACAGCTGCTCCATTGAACGGTGCATATCCCATTCCAGGACTAGATGCTACAGAAACAATGATGCCACCTCTTGGGAGTTGGTTTTGGTTAATATCATCTACATCAATAATTAAATCAGTAAATCCAGCAGATGTAATACCACTAAACTGAACACTAGCAGCGGTAGAAACTGGATCTTCGAGAATCTTGAAGTTAGAAACACCTTCGTTATTTTTACCGAATGGTGCTTGGAAAATACCGTTAATAAACAGAACACCATTACCACCTGTAGAACCAATACCTGTTACAGCAGCACCGGTTGCAGATAAGTTGAAGGTATTTTGAAGACCATCAAATTGGTCCGAGAAATCATCAAACAATTCGTTAGTTTCATAATCATCTCTCAGATATGTTCTACCGCCAAAGGATGCTCTAGGATAAGGAAGGTTGGCGGGGTTGACAATTCCTAAGTCACCACCAAGAGGAGCTTCTGTAAAGTGAATTTGACTATTAAGGATTTGGAAAGAACCTCTATGAATTCTTGCTACACTGCCTGCAGCATGGTCAGTTTTAGCTGATCCAACTGCTCCTCTTTCAACTTCAACAATACTCCAAGTACCAATACCGGTAATAGGACCTTGAGGTTGAGTAGCAAATCCAACAGTTCTTACAATTGAATATTCATCTTCAATTTTTAGTAAGTCTCCAGAAGTAACGGTACTCAATCCACTAAGAGCAAACGATGTAACAATACCATTTACCGCAACATCAAGATCATAAATGATTTGAGTGAAAGAAATTGGTTTTTGAACTATACCGTTAAGAGCGATGACTGATTTTTCATCTCTCTTATTCATTGTAAATCTGTGCTTATTGCCAGCAGATGTTCCGGGACGGAAAGTAACTGCAACACCTAACCTAGCATCAGTAATATTTGTGGAGATAAAGAACTGACTATTGTTATTCTTGACAATAAAGACTGTGGATGGCAATGCTGTTTGGCCATATCCAGTAACATACTGAAGAGCACTAGCAGCAACACCAACAATATTGGAATCTGGTTCATATGTAACTTCTTCAGTATTTGAGAAGAAGTGTTGGAAACTAATTAATCCACTTCCAAAATCAATTTGACTGGGGTTTTGTGGATTTAAGTCTCTTTCGTAAATGGGGATTCCATCGTACTTAAGATCAAAAGTCCTAAGATTTCTATTGTTGATACCTAAGTAAGTATTTTGAGTAACATTTTCAAATACATTTCCATATCCAAATGAACCAATACCCGCAAGAGTACCGTTAGGATCGAGATCTTTGTAAAGAACTTCGTTATATGAATAGATGCTCACCATTCCAGATACACCTGCATCTGGATAGAATTCTAGATTTACATTACTTCCGCTAAATTCTGCTCCAAATGTACCAATACCAGTAGTTGTACCAATAGCTGCGATTGGTTGTTGCGAAATATAAGTATCTGCTTTTTCTGGATCCGACAGAACATAGATTTGATGTAGTGTCTGAGTTGATCCATAGGAAACATGTACGGTCGATTTGAATGATAGATTAGTAAAGCTACTAACACCAACAACTGTAGAAATGCCAGTAGTTGCGGATGTTCCTGTAATTACTCTAGCAGTTCTTTCTGTGCCTTCTGGAGTAAACTCAAGGTTAAGATGTCTGATAGTAGTTGTACCAAGTCCAACATTTTCAAAAGATACAAACTTAGACCTAACTGCAAGTGTAGAACCTTCTTGATGAACATAGTTGATTTTAACAACACCACTTTCCATAGAAGAGGTGAATGTACCCATAAACTGAGGACCTGAAAGACCACCAAGACTCTGACGACTATTAAATGAAGCCAATTCAGTCAAGTAGGTATCTGTGCCGTCATGTTGTAATGCTAATTCAACATAATCAATTTTGTTATCAACATTATCGACTACAAGGAAGTGTCCAATGCCAGCGACATAAGTTGTTGTACTAAATCCAACAACTTCTGTTGTAGCACCAGAAGAAACAAGAACATTAGCCGAAGAATTTACGACATTGCCCGTGCTAGTTGATCCAATACCAATATCAGCAGAGAATCCTTGCTGGAATGTTTTAATATCAAAATTAGTATCAAATGTTTCGTAAGGTTTAATTCTTACCTCAGATACATTATCATTACTATTAAAGAAAGCAAAGAAATCTGCATATCCCGTTGAAAGACCAATATTATTGGTATTGTTCATATGGGATTTTTGAAGCAAGAATGTATCTCCCTCAGATGCAACTAAAATAACTTCATTAAGTTGATATTGGTTGTTTAGTGGGTTTTCTGCACTATGAGTCGTTTGGATTAAATATCTTGCGAAATTTCTTCCGGCGACAGCAGCTGCAATAGTTCTGTCATCACTTAAATCATTAGATTCGTTACTAACAAACTGTGGGCTAATATCATCGTGAATTAAAACTCTATTTGTTTTATTCAGAATAAAGTCAGCAAGTCTAGTAGATTTAAGTTCCAGGAATTTAGATACATTATCAGCAGAGTTAACATCTCTAGAAAGGTCAAACTTGTATATTGCATCAACTCTTAAAGCATCGCCAATAAAGTCAAGAACAAATCCACCAGCATCATCTGCAGGTTTTGTTGAATCTCCAGCATTACCAACAGATAGAATTTGAGTATTGGCAAAGTTCTTCATCCCAGAAGGATGGACAATATCATTTACATAAGTAATGATTTCTTCAAATGTCTTATCACTTTCAATAGCATATGACATATTTTGATAATAATCATTATCCGGTAGGAATTGGTTACTATCTCCAATTAATCCAATATTATCCGACCACCCAACATTTGCATCGATTGTAGAATCAATGTCATAATATCCGTCAAATGTTGTAATTACATCAACTTCTGCCCGGTCTCCACTATTCGTACCTATGAGTATATCATCCGGTTCCAAAGGTCTAGACCCTTCGATGACCATAATTCCAGTATTAACATCGATAGATCTTAAAATTAGATCATTTTGTAAATCATCATTTCTTCTTAATGGTTCGTTTTTAGAAAAAGGTGAGAAGGCTTTACTGCAACTAAATTGTGCTAAGTTTTCTGCCTTTACAATTTGTCCAAAACCAGGAACAACAGTTGCACCAGTACCAACATTTGTCGAAAGGCCAGTGTACTTGAATGATACTTGTCTTGGGTTTACAGCGGAGTTATAGTCATCAATTATAAAGTTTGTGAATTTGTAATCTCCAGAGTTAAATCCATCGCCATCATCATTGAATTGAATGCCTTCAACGAATACCACTTCCCCAATTACAAAAGGTTCGTTTACATACCCAAGAATAGGTGTAGTAATTTTACATGTAACTACACCAACATCCGAGAAAGCTTCGATGATTGAGATTCCATTACTATTCTGTAATGGTGCAACTCCATAATCGTTTCCTGACAAACCCCTAGGTTGTACAACAACTTTTGCTGAGTTAACAGCAGAATCGCTAAGATCGCATGTAATCAAACCATTATTTACAATCTCTCCGGTTGACTTATCAAAAAGAGCCAGTGATGGTGCATTTAGATAAGACCTACCACCAAAGGTAACTTGTACATCAATTACTCTATTTGCGTTTTTGACTTTTACAGATCTTGGTAAGAAAGCATCTGGTTTTAGAGTATTATCTGAAGGATATCCATAAACATCAGTAGGAACAGTTACATTATTTAATTTGTTAATAGAAGATCCAGTTAAATTTAAATTTGCACTAATTCCGCTAGATCCAATAGAGGTAACTGCTGGAATTGATTGATATCCAAATCCATTGTTAATTATGCGAACTTTTGAAATTCCACCAGTTGCACCAATTGATGTTGTTGTGAAGAAAAGATCTTCACAATCATTTTGAGAATATCCGTCCTTCTCAGCGTCAAAAGCTAGAGTTGCAGTAAATGTGGTATTTCCTACACCAGTTACGGTATATCTACCATTAAATGAACTGTCAATAAAACTAATTTTAGTGTATCCATTAACCTCGGTATCTGAGGTTGACATATATCCACCCTTTTCAAAACCATAATACAATTCATTTGTAATAGATTTATTGTAATTAATAGTGACTTTAGCTACATTACTTGGAGTGGTTGTTCCAAGTCCAACAGTATTAACCCCAACAACTTCTAGATTATTGGTACTTCCTGTTCCGACAAATTCATTAAAGAAGTTATTATCGTAAAAAATCTTTAGTTTACCACCAAGCAAACTAGAATCATTCATATTGAATACAATATTATTATTCTTAGTTACTTTAATTGGTGGATTAATTGGATTGATTGATTGCCCAGTAGAACCAACTCCAATTAGGTTTACAACTTCAGGAGGATCTAAGAATAATTGTGCTCTAGATTCTGATAATTGAAAAGTATTCTTATCAACTTTTAAAACAAAATATGTTCTTTGGAATACATTTTCGGGAAGATTTGCTTCATTGCCATCAGAACCATAAGCTAGAATCTTAAATCCACTTTCCAAACCATGATCAGTAAAAGTGAAAGTATTATCGGAAGTATTGATACCTGTTGTAGGAACCTCAAAGGGATTAATAATAAGATTGCCATCTAAAAGTTTGACAACAACATCTGAATTGGGTCCAAGTCCAGTCGTCAGTCCTGGTCTTACGACCAAAGAAACTTTATCATTAACCGAAAGATTGTGCGATCCACTGGTTTGAACTGTCAATTCTCCCCTATCGATATTCGCAGTTTGTTGTGTATAGTTTGTATTAAAGAAATAATTCCCAATACTATCTCCAGAGTTCGTAAAGAACAACTCTGGGGCATCAGGAGTGGTCTTAAGTCCAATCGTGTTGGAAGTCTTGCGAACTACATATAGACTCGCTGGAAGAGCACTAGGAGTGGTGTAAGGACTGATTGAGTCTGTAGCCGTCAGAGCTGTGTTTCCATTCCGACTAAATGTTACTAAATCATTAGTTTTTAGACCATGCTGACCAATATGAATTGATTGTGCAAGAATAGAGCGAGATTTAGTTACTCCATTTAAAGATACATTTACTGCTGTAGAAATACCAACAGTAGTTCCAACGCCAACAGCCTCTTTGGGATTAAAGTAATAAAATTCTTGGAATCTAGAATCAACTGGTGTAGTCTCTGTAAGTGAGAAGTTTAATTCACTTGTAAAGTAAGTGACAGCAACTCCTGCAGATGCTGTAGCAAATCCAGCATATCTTTCTACTCTAAGAATTTTTTCTGTTGGGAATGCATTAATAACTCGTAATGTTTCTGTTCCAATTCCAATAGAATCTCCTGCAGAAACATTTGATGGAACTCGATTGACTTTTAAATCAGTAACAATGCCAGAATACCCATTCTGCTCAAGAAATGTGAAGTATGTTGGTACTGCAATCTTATGAAAATCTTCAATTCCTTGCACATAAGTGGAAACACCACTAATTTTCACAAAATCATTTTCACTAAACTCATGATACGGAGAAACTCTAAAAGATACTGATTCTCTTCCTACTTTAAATGGTACATTTGTAAAGCTAACTTGCTCACTACTTACTTCATTAACAGGAACTCCATAAATTTCTTGAACTTCTGCTGAAACACCTCCACCATTAGTTCCAGTATCATCAAAAACTACAGTATCTAAAACGCTGTAACCTGATCCTGCAAAATCAACTTCGATGGAAGTAATCGATCCTACACCGAGATTATCTGGTGTTGATTCTTGGTTATTAGTTTTGTATGGTTGGAAGACATAATCATATGCTTTGCCGTCACCAAAAATATTATATGGGAAGGTATTTCTAACTAGTTTAGAGTTTTCAAAATCAAAGTTAGTTTGATCAATAACTAAGCCTCTGATAGTATTTTCTGGAATAGCAAAACTACGGAAAGTGTCTCCAATAAAATATGGAAATACTGGTGTATTGATATTATCTACAGTTGCAAAGTATGCGTAGACACCGAGTGGAAAATCAGGCGTTTTGGTAAATTTTCCGTTATGCTCGTCAAGATCTCCAGATCCCTGATAAGCATAATCGTCAATTAAAGATCCATATGGAAAACTAGATGTAGGAGGTCTATTGGTAATTTTAGTAGCATCAATTTCATAGCTAGACAATTGCCTCTTAACATCGGATTGGATATTATCCGAATCTTTTAATCCATAAGGTCCATAAATTGGATTGCCGTCATATGCCCACCCAATAATAGGTGAGTGGCTAGATCCATCATCTCCGAAGAAATTTCTAATCGTATTTCCATAACCGATATAATTTACAGCAACACCTACACCATAAGGTGCAAGGTAGTCTAATTCGTCTGGATCGAGTCCAAAAGACTTATTAATAACTAATGGTCTTAATGCAGCTTCAAGTCTTAGGTTTGTTCCTACTGGTTCAATATTGATAGTTGTAGTAGAAGAAGCATATCCAACGCCGCCGGAAATAACTTTTACTTCTGTGATACTTCCATTGTCGTTTACAATTGCTCTAAGAATTGCTCCATTTGCCTCTGTACTAGCACTAGAGACTTGAATCTCTGGGGGACCAGAATAACCAGATCCACCAGCCTGAACAAATGCACTAATAATTCTACCATTAGAAAAAATTAATCCAATCTGTCCTAAAGAACCTCTTTTAATAGAAATTTTTGGAGGGTTCTGAAAATTAATAATAGTGGATCCATAATTTGACCCTCTTTCATATAAAACAGTATCAACGATTTTACCCCGAACAATTGGAGTTGCTACAAGTACTTGTTCCTTCTGATCTTCCGTTAGTACTTTTACAGTACATTCAATTGGAGGATACGAAAATTTTTGATATCCTGATCCAGGAGTATCTAAGAATGTATGAATTTTTTTAGTATAATTAGATCCTGATGGTTTTGTGTCACCCTTATTACCAACTTCTGCCAATCTAAAACTAGAACTATCAAGTTTCAATACTTGATATTGTTTATCACTACTCAGTCCAGTAATACTAGTAGTATCATATGTGTAGTTTAGAATATCCCCATTAGAGAATCCATGATCCTCAAAATACACATAGTCTCTAAATGTATTGATACCAGCTGGTTTAACAAAAACATTTCTACTAGTGTATCCTTCACCAGAATTTTCTACACTAATTCTACCAATGGTCTTTTTCTTTTCAAATGTTCTAAAAATGTGCTGACCACTATTACTACTAGCAGCATTTTCTGAAATAGCAATGGTGCCAATACCAAGAACAGCATCAGACTTTGAATAATGTAAGAAAATAGAAAGTTCACCAGATGTTCTTACATAGTAGTCTTGACCACTCATCAAGGTCAATTCATCTTTTACTCCACCTGTAGTGGCGATACCTAAATTATTGTTACCATTATTGTCATAAACAATTCTATTACCAGTTACTAGGTTATGCTTCTTACCAAATGTAAACCTATCATTAACAGCCTCTACATTGCCCCCTGAGATGGTGCTGATGCCTGCAAAATCAATCTGCCGGTATCTTTCCTCAAGAAGTGCTCTACCTCTTGCTCCAGTGCCATTACCACCATAGATTTCTACAGTAGTAACTTTATCAATATCAAACTCTACAGGATCAACAAATATATTAGCAATTGTACCTGCGATACTAACAATTGCACCTGCAGTATTAGCTGCACTAACTGTGGAGTCTGTAATAGTAATACTAGGTGGATTTTGGACATCATATCCAGTTCCACCACTTAAAATATTAACTGACTTCAGAGGTCCATAATAAACTGAATCTTCACCTTTGTAATTAAGAATTTCTAGCCCATTGACGAGCATTCCAGTATTACCATCAGCAGTAATTTCTGATGTAGTCTGCGCTTCTTTACCACTCTTAAGATCTTGTGCTAATGTAAACCTACGGATAGGTCTAGATGGAAAAATTTCCCTCTTTCCTTGAGATGCAAGAATGAAATCATGTGTTCCAGCAATACCAGTAGGATTGAAATATTCTGGAAGATTTGCTTTGATAAAAGCTCTGGATGTGTACAGTTCAATTCTATTAGCAGGACTTAATACCTTTACAAAATAATTTTTTTGCTCAAGACCAAGAATATTAACTGTTCCAGGTGATGGAACATAGGAAATTTCATCTCCCGTTCTAAATGGAACATCGTTAGTAAATGCTAGGGTAGAGTATGCATCTTCTACACTGTAGTAGTTGTCAAAGTTTCCAAGAGCTACAGTAGGATCTACTAATGTAGATTTTAACTTGTCTACAGTAATTAGGTAACTGGGTAGTGAGCTAGAAGCTACATATCCCTCTCTCTTACCTGTTGCAGACTCATTTTCAGTTTCAATATAAGAATTATTAATGTCTGCCAGTAACTGATTTTGCCCACCTCTAATGGGGACAACAGAAGAATTTGCTTTTAATTGAACTCTACGAATATCGTAATATAATGATTGGTTTAATGTAGGAATAGTACCAGAAACAGTAATTGTGTTTGTAGTAGTGTTTACGGATGCTACGGTCAGTCCTGTAGCTTCTACTAACTCTGAATTTCTATTAACTATTTCTACAGTATCATTTTTTCGGATACTACTCTTATCGATAGTTCCCTCTAAAACAAAACCAGATCCAGAAAATGAAGAAACCTCATATCTAGCAGATGTATTGTACATCCAGGAGTTGAAGAATATTTCCTCATACCCTCTATTGATTTCTGGGTTTTCAATCAACCTACCTAAGTTTCTAATCCTAATAGAAGAATCTTCATCAAGGTTTTGAAGTGGTTGGTTAGCTAAGAACCTGCTGAGAACACCAGTAACCTTAAATTCTACTCTCTTAGATGAATCACCGTTCTCAAATCCATAAACAATATTAGGAGCAGAAATATCCGTATTATTTGGAACAGTTGTTGCAATTAATGGGCTTACATCAAAGAATTGACAAATGCTCTTTTGTCCATAGGTATATGTTGTTGCACCAATAGACAGAGTTCCTGTACTAGAGAATCCAATAGTAGAATCTACAGTAATTACTGATGCACCAAGTCCAACTTCACCAATATTGCGAGTTTTTCCAGGAACTACAAAAGTACCGTCTGTTAGGCTTCGTTCATCAAAACCAGTAAAGAGTGAGATTTTAAAATAATTGCCTCGAATATTAGAAACTTCGGAAATAGGACCAGATGCCGCATTAAACTTATCATTTAGTACATCGTTATCCTGATATAATGTTTCTCCGACAAGATTTGAAGGATTCCCAGAAATTAACTCAAGAGAGAGTGTTTTTCTACGAACATAGTTTGCATATGATGGCTTAATAAGATATTTCTCAAGATCATTGATTTTTGGATCAATGCCAAATAATGCCTTAAATAAAATCTTAAAAGAATCCTCAGTTCCTTTTGATTCGTAAAGACTTCTAGCCTCTTTAATAAAATTATTGACATCTAACTGTGGTGATAGATTTACTCCCTCTAATCCGGGAGCATACATCGCCTTTAACTTTTTATAAAACTCTTTTAGAAAAAGAGCACTGACATTTTGAACATTTGCGCCAATAAAGTGTTCAGATGCTGTAGTTTGCTCCCAAACTAAATCGCCAGCATTATTAGGTGCAGTATAGGAACTAATCCCGCTGAACCCTCGCGTACATCCAATAAAACTAGTTTCAGTCTTGTATTCATATCCAACAATTTCGGCATCGATCTTAATCAGACCATGTTTTGACGGATATCCATCTGTATTCTCTACAGTGATGGTATCATCAGTCTCAGAACAAGATCTTATTAATTGTGTAGATCCTCTAATGACATCTACAGTAAGATTATCAATCTTAATGTAAGCATCAATGTTTTCAGCAATATCTGCAGGGCCACCTTGGTAATCCTGAGAGATATAATACTGTTTCAGGAATTCGGTAAAATTGGGATTTTCCGAGACTGCAAATTCGGGAATAGATTCCGAAACAGTCTGATAAGTTTTTACTCTTGGACTTAGTGGGGAGTTTGTCTCTATCATCCTACTGTCTAATTAGCGATCCGTTGGAGTAACTGGATGTGATTTGATAACCAATACCAGAAATTTGTTGGCCAGAGGAAATCGTGTCTCTCACGATATTTATCTCCGAATTTGATAGATCCAGACTCAGGTAAATATCTTTAAGTCCAATAACATCATTCGACTCTGGGAATGCCTGCACTTCGATAATATTATCTCCAGCTGTAGTAGTGTTGATAGTAACTGCATTAAGCAAAATCTCACCTTTTAAATAATCTACAGTACCTGCAGATTTAATAACAACTTCTGCAGATTCTCCTTCTAACTTTGCTGGTTTAAAAATTGCAATATCGCCATATCTACCATCATCTCTAGGAATATCAGTTAGGTATACAAATTCGGGGTCTCCAGCAATCGTAAATCCACTAGACTTAACGGTTCCACCACCTGCTAAGATATGGAATTGATTTCCAAAGCATAATTCATATTGTGCAGTCGTATTTACAAGAACTTTAAGGTCTCTACGGATTGTAACTTTTGTGATATTGGAAGTAATTGAATTATTCGTCTTATCAATAATACTTTGCGATTCAGAATACTTAAATCTACCGCCAAACTTATTCAAATTTGTAGAATTGCCATAAGTTGTCAATGATTGAATAACTTCAGCCTTTAATTCGTTCGCATCATCAAAAATAGTGTTGTTATAATAGGCAGTAGTGCTCAATTCAATGTATAGAACTTTCAGATCTTCAATTCTTTGGTTAATACCCGCAATAGAATAACTTTTAAGGTCGTTCAGGATGTTCTGCTTAGTAAAGTCAGATAAAAATGTACCATTTACTGGTTTGATACTTAAAACAACAGTTCCAAACTCTGGGGGATCTAATTCTTCACCGCCAACGACAGAAACTGACTCAGTATTTGGATAAATCTTTTGAATGATAGCTTCATAATCCCTTGGCGTAACCGCTCTGTTCTGCGCGGAGTACAATCTAGGAGCGAAGTATCGTACAGAGTCAATTGCCTCAATCTCAGCGCCATTACGGGCAGTCTGGGAAGTAGTTACGCTGATTATATTAGTTGATATTAACGAATTATTTGAATCATCTCGTACATCGCCGGAATAAGTGAAATTTTTCCCTTCGTTACCAAATTTTCCATCAGTCGTGATGTAATTAATTTCAATTGTATCGCCTTGTTCTAGTTTTGATCCAAAAAGACCATCTCCAAACAGTAATTCATATGTCTCGTTTGGTGATTCTTGAATTAAGTAGATATTTGAGTCTTTTGTGACATTGATAATGTTATCAACCTTAGAAAATGACAGTCCCGCAGTAGCTCCAGACTTTTTAACATTCACCGTAAGGGTATCGATATCAACATTTGAGTTTTCAATGATAAATCTTTGATCAGTACTACCGTTTACCACCCAAGACTTGCTTAATAGGGATCCTTGATAGACTCTAATATTATTAAACGATGCTGTGCGAGGAGGATTTGACCCAACTACGCCTCCAGTATCAATTGGACTCGTTGCAACGATGTCTTCTGGAATAGAAAAGACATAAGAAGTCTTTTCAACACTACCAACTAATACTAATCCTTTCTTTAAACTAACAGTTGTGCTATTTCCATTGAATTTATAGTCAAAACTAATGATCGCTTCAGCTGCTTTACGCGATCTGGGGACATATCCAATGTTTCTTGCAAGAGAAACTACATTTTCTCTTAAAGTTGCCGAGTCTAAGAAGGATTCATTAGCAACCATGTTGCTGTTGAATGCTGTAAGGTAAGTATTATATGCTAAAACATCAATTAACAGCGAAATATTTGACCCTTCAAAGTCAAAATCAGAGAATTCTGAGTTAGACCTCAAATAATCTTTGATCGAACTCTTAATTTGATCAAAATTTAGGTTGGTATACTTAAATGATGGCATTTTCTTACCTAGTTGGCTCTAAAAGAAATTCAAATTCTTGTCTTTGGAACTCATCACCAACAATATCGTAACTAATTAGGATATCGAAAGCATTCCCGTCAGGATTTGGATTTACTATAACCTTAGTTCCTGCTATCCTACCTTCAAAAGTTCTCAGTACATCAAAGATTTGTTGAGAAATTAAGTTTGCAGTACCAAAATCAACAAAATCAAACAACGAGCTATTAATATCTGTGCCAACTGATCCCCGGAAAGGTCTCTCCCCAGGGATTGTTTGTACTAAATTCCTTACGGCCCGTTTGATTGCGTCCTCATTCCTTAAAACTTGGATATCACCAGTAACAGGATGTGCTTTAAAGGACAAACTAATGTCCTGAAAAGCCCGTGAATTGGTTTCAGGCACGAATCGACACTATATATCGATATTATTTATAGTCACTCTTGAAGAAGATCAGGTTCTGTCTCATCATTTTTATAATCACCAGCTACTTCACGAAGAATTTTGTCTGATTTTTTACGATCAGTCTTAACTCCCCATGAACCACCAACACCACCGTCCATATTTACAATAAGATCGTCTTCCATTTTGTTATTATAATATTGTAAGATTATTTATTCCTTCTTCTCTGATTCTGTCTCCCAGAAATATTCATCAGTATCTCCTAGTCTACCCCATCTAATACCATTCTCTACTTGAAAGTAATGTGTACTTACTTTGAAGTCTGGTATAAGTGGTTCTTCGGGTGTAATAGACAAGTCAAAGATTCGTGTTCGGTTGTTGGGATACAAGCAAAATTGACCATTCTCAAGCTCAATACAGTTATGTGACTTATGTTCGTCAGGAACTTCGCTAACATTGGTATTTGTAGTGTCTATGTCTGGATGAAAGTTATCTAAGGTGAAGCAGTATTCGCCGTTAAGGTTGCCGAAGTTGCGTGTGCGTACTTGGAAGTCCATTGATCCGATAAACTGCTTCTCAAGGCATCTAACCCCATAGTCCATACAGTTCCAGAACTGTAGGTTAGGGAGATCTAAATCGGGCGTCGGCGTTTCGGGACGCGAGCAAAAGGCGGAAATTGGAAGCTTGTCAAACATTGCTGCATACTTAGGCAAATATGTCTCAAAATAAAAAGCGCGTCCAGGTATCGATTTACACGATACCCAAACGCCCTCTACAAACTCACCAAATCCATCTTGGAAATCTCTGAGGTATTCTTTACGAACCCAGACTTTCTGTGGTGGAAGATTGATGATCAATTGACTCATTTTCTATTGTCCAACTTGGAGGATGAAAAGCACAATACTCATTGAATGTAATCTTCATTTCTTTATTAGTTAGGTTAGCATTCTTAGCAGCCTTTGGTAAGTTCCACTTAGCAGAGAATAACATCTCCATGGATTCACGAGTCTCTACTCTCATCCTCTACCTTGACCCCGATACCTCTTCTTACGAGCGTTCGCGCTCGTGGCGCTAAGTTTTGTATGCTTGCCATTACCTTGACGAGTCTTTTTGGGGGAAGATTCAATAAATGAACCACCACTCAATGATCTGTTTACTTTAGCCATAATGATTCAATTCCTTCATAGTATGTGAAATTCTATCAGGAGAAGGGGCACCTGTCTCATAAAATGAGAGAGCATACCCCTCCATGATATTCATGAACTCGTCTTCACTTATATCGGTGTGTCTCTCAGACCCATCAACATAGATTGTGTAGACTGTCCGTTCCATCAGATAACCCGCATCTTCTCGTGACCAACTCTAATACGAGGGTCACACCAGATCTCGATTCCTGCTTCGATAGCATCCAGACAGAAACTCACATCCTCTCCACACATGTCCTGGACATCCCCAGACTCGAAGACTTGCATCTTGGGTGCAAACCATGGATACTTCATTTCAGCATGCTCAAAGACGCCGTGCTTGATGAGTACCCATCCGAAACCTGTGTAGTCTACCGTGAAGGGCTTCTTACGCTTGGACATCGTTTCACCAGTCTCATGATTCATGACACCACCGTTGTTACGGAAGTCTCCTTCATCTAACCAATGTGCAACAGATGTAGTACGACCATCTTCAGTCATGTACCAACCAGCAGCAATCTGTTGATCCATAAGAACCAACTGCAAGAACTTCTCAGTATTGAATACAATATCAGAGTCGATCCACAACTGATAGTCATACTTCAGTTTGCCGTCCCATGGAATCTGATCTGGTCCACGCAATACATTTGCTCCAAGACACTTACAACGAGCAAAGTTAACCATGCTGCTGTAGTCTTGTGAAATCTGAATACTCGCGCCCATCTGTACTAAGTCGAAACTTAGCTGCAGGAACGACTTCATGAATTGATATGAACAACCCCTACCAGGAAGACAGAATACAATTGCTTTACCCCTAAGCATCTCACGGGCAGCATCATAATCCCATTCTGGTTCCTTCTTTGCTTGGGGTGCTTTTGCTTTAACAGTAAATCCTTTAGCCATAACGATTAATTACGCATCATCATTCTAACAGTTTATATATGATCCGTCAATAGGACGCATCTTGATCAACATCACCCCTTACCATCTCAACTTCGTGATCTGTCAGGTCGATTTCACTCCCTTTGATTTTCTCCTTTAATTGCTCTGGTGTGAGATTAGCAAAGATACATTCATCCCCTGAATACACATGAAAGATAGTCTTAGTCTTCGTCATATTTCTCTTCTAGGAAGATTCCATCTGCATCAAGATTTAACGCAACCTCAGTACCCTCGTACCAATCTAATTCATTTATGAAAGTCTCAGGCAAACTCACGATATATTCATCAGTTACAGGGTCGATCCTTACACTGGATATAATTCTGTGAGATTTTTTTTCCATTACGCGAACCTGGGAGTCATTCTTATATATCAGAATTTTTTTTTATTCCATTGATATATCGAGCTCGAATTCGGTTCGTTGTAGGTTACAAGGACCCATCGTTTTTCAAACACTGTTTTATAATAAGTGTGTGTCTACTAAGTGATACTCACAGCATCATGATGTAGGTCCCCCTCAATGATACTCAGAATACCTCAGAATGCCTCAGAGCTGTTACATAGTGCCTGTGAGTGATTGATAGCCAGCTGGCATGTGATTGGTGTTCTTGGTGTGATGCCTCCATATTATACCATGATATCTGCCATAATGCAATTGTGTCCTATCTGTAACATAAAAATCCTGATACTTGACAAACTGCGAGTCTCATGGTACGCTCGCTAAGCTAACATCGTGAGAGCCCATTTAGAAGACTTATCTAACACTTAAAGAAAACACGCAAGTATATTTAAAAAGGTATTTAATAACTTTCCGCGTATTCACTCAGAGGGCACTCAGAGACACTCAGAGGAGACTTAAATATCACTTAGGTGTCGTCTAATCTAATCACATCATCCCACTGGTTAGGGTACACACAGAGGCAACACTTTGTCTCACCATACTTACTACCAGGAGAGGGGTAAGAGTTAAAGCAAACAGTGATATATGCAGAGTCTATGAAGTTTACATAACCCACTGTATTGCCTATTCTAACTAACTCTCCTTTGGTGAACATGATGTTGTGAGTTGATAGTGTGTTGAGTCTAATAAGTCTGTTATATGTAAGGGAAGATTTCCTTCTTTATTCCATTTCACTTTGTATTGTACGATCAAAGACACCAATAGGGAGAGTTGCTGATGTGATAATTGTACTGTACTGATTGATTGTTGAGTCATCAATTTTTAGGGCGGCGATGGCATCATTGTAAGAATAGTAATTAACAATCTCTTGATAGAGACTATCATCATAGTTTACCATTTAGATAGACATTCAAGTTTAATAAAAGAGGGGACAGTTTCATCTACTGTCGTATCATCAATTGGGAATTGTTGCCCATCTTTATTATACCACATATCATCAGGAATGTCATCCATAATTGAATCAATTCTGTGGTCGAAAATGAAGTCTAGCTTTGCCATTGATTGTAACCCTTACTCAGAAAGAATTTCTAAATCGATAACATCGATGTCCTCTAACATTATATCACAGATACGGGCGATTTCCTTTTGAGAGGATGCACCAAGTCTGAAGATATACTGATTGTTGTCAATCCTTATCAGTTGTAGATTGACGAACTCTTCGTATTTAGCGATGAAATTTGCAATTGCCCGATGTGAACCATTGATCAAATTCATGCCTACGACAGCAATAGCTTCAGAATGAAACTCGATGCCTTGTGCGAGTCTTTCGATTGAAAGTTTGTTGCTATTTGCCATGATGATCATGTGAGAGTTAGGCATATCAGTTAGAAGGGAATTGGGCAAGTTTTACATCAGCGAGAGCAGCAATCATAGTCCATACTTTTTCACCTGATAATTGTTCTTGATCACAAATGTATTCTACATTATCTTCCATCAATTCTAATACTTCAAGTGCTTGGATTTGGAGATCTGTCATGATTAGAGAATGATGAGGATTAGAACGATTGAATAGAAGTTAGCGTAGACTTTTGCCCACTCTTTCTTAGTTTTGATCATGCGAAGGTGTAACCATTGACGAAATCATCAGCGTTGTAGACTTTGCTCTGACCTGCCTGCCCAACAAACTTGCGGACATACCAAACGAAATCCTTCTGGAATACTCCCTCGCCAGCGATGCAGAACTCATCACAGAGAGCGTTGAGGCGTGATTTTGTGGTTACAGACTGCCAACCGCCATCGAAAATTGTCATGGTGTCGTCTGTGACTTCTGCGATCTTATTGCCATGCAGGCGAACGACAGAGGTGCTGGAGGTCTCGTCAAAATAAACTGCTGTATTGCCTGAGCTCCAATTGCGGTTGGATTGGATGGCGGCGTTCATTTGGGTTTCGATTTTACGCATGATGAGAGAAGAGAAGAGGTTTAGAAGGTGTGGAAGGTGCTGCCCCCTCCACTCCTTTAATATACACGGTTATGGGGGTCTGTGCCGTAGCCTTGTGCCACTATCTCAACTGGTTTTATTTGCCTGTTCCCATGGGATCGATCGCGGTCTCCTCTAGTTCAGAAATACTATACATCGTTGTGGGAAAGTTACGAATAACAGCATCACATAGTGATACGATTAGATCCTCAGCTCCATCTGCTGTGTGACCATATTTTGACTCTATGATACATTCAATATCATTCATTAATTGTTCCCGTGCGTTCATGTTATTATAGAGTTGTTGTTTGATGAGTGACATAGTTGATGAGAGAGTGTTAGTTAGTAAGAAACAATTTTGTAATTATTGAGGTCATCTCGTATAACTCTGTTTATTGGTGATAGCAAACTACGCTCTAGTCGTAATTGCCAACCCTCCACAATATCATTCTCAGCGATAACAGCGAAACCAAAACATCCTGGAGTTGGCATCATATAGAGACCATGCTTTTCTGCCTCTTGACTATTAGCGAAACCTCTCGCCGTGATAGTCCAATCTTTACCAAAGTAAGCACAGATGAAGTCTCTCATGTTAATCAACCTCCGAACATGTCATCAAATAGCTGTTGCCCAGAACGCTCATCTTGCTCTGCTTTCTTTGCATATTGTGCCATACGCTCCAATGCCTCCTCACGAGAGATTGACTCGGGGAAGTAATAGTCGCGACCTGATGGAGTTGTGTAACGCATAATTTTGAACATAGAGAGTGAATTAAGTTGATCTTTGATATTCAGTTTGATGCCTCCATGAATACATCGTAGAAGCAATCAAATGCAGCACCATCATGACAGAATGAAGAGATTCCACTTTGATCAGAAACCCAATCGTATGCCATATCAATATCTGCGCCGGTCTCGATCACAAAGGATTGCAGACCTTGAAGAGCAGAGACGAAAGCGGAATCGTTGAGAAGCATTGTGGTTTTGTTCATGCTGTTATTATGGCAGGTTTGAAGGTCAATTGCAAGCGATAGTGGACACTAGCCCAACTGTCACACCCAACCTTGTTTGTTCCTAATTTGGGTGAGATTAGGAGTTGGTTAGGAGTTAAAATATATTGGTCCATGCTTGATGTTTAGCAGAGCTAATCCTACCATCTTTGAGTAATCCATCACATACCTGACAGAATACCTCAAACTTCTCTATTCTTGTCATTTCAGCATCAACGCCCATTGCAGTTTGTCCGACGACTTTGAGAATTTGTGTTTTGAGCATGATGTAAGATAGAAGGATGAATAATGAAGCGATTAGAGTGAGTTAATCGC
>TARA_R110001592_G_scaffold87117_5_pt1 | contig 73935 bp, 78 predicted proteins | sample TARA_R110001592 | Tara Oceans TARA_R110001592 (sample SAMEA4398387) | marine metagenome | biome: Polar Biome; feature: [SRF] surface water layer (ENVO:00010504); material: water (ENVO:00002006), including particulate matter (ENVO:01000060) such as... | depth 5 m | reverse complement strand
GTTCTGATGGTTCTGATGGTTCTGACCAATCAAATGATGGTGGTGGTAGTTCTAATACTACTGAAGGTAATGGTAAATTATCAGATAGACAGAAACAATTGTTGGATAAAGCTATTGAAAAGCAAAAAAGTTTCGTTGAGGGTAGTATTAAAAAACGTAAAATATCCAAATCTGATTCTAAAAAGATAAAAGCTATTGATGAAAGTGGTGTTAATAGTAAAATGTGTGGTGGTGGTGGGCATGATAACAATTCACTTAATAAAGCTAAAAGTGGTAATAAAACCAATGTAACAATTGTAAAGAATTTTACAAAACAGTTAATTGAATCCAATTTATTGGGTAACGCGGTAATACCAATGAATATTAATTCTTGGAAATCTGATAGAGCTGATAGATATTATGAAAACATTGTTAAAGGAACGCAATTGGGTATTATGTTAGGTAAACGTTTGAAAAAACGTTCTGAAGAACGTTCTTTAGTTACACCAAGAATGAAATCAGGTAGAATATCCGGTCGATTGATGCATGAGTTAGGTTCTGGCAATTACAATGTATTTAACCAAATAGAGATAGATAAAAGAACACCATCTATCATACATATATCTGTTGATGCTAGTGGTTCTATGGGTGGTTCTCGATGGGATAAAACACAAACTGCGGTTGTTGCTATTGCTAAGGCGGCAAGTATGACTACTAATTTAGATGTTGTTATCAGTTACAGAACTACATATTGTCCTAATTCTAATGATGATACACCATTGGTTATATTGGCTTATGATAGTAGAAAAGATAAGTTTTCTAAAATTACACAACTATTCAAATATATAGATTGTACGGGTACTACTCCTGAAGGTTTGTGTTTTGAGGCTATTATGAAAGATATCATAAGTACTGGTGGTAATTTAGAGAAATACTTCATAAACTTTTCTGATGGAGCACCACAATTTCAGAACAATAACATATATTATGTTAGAGATTACGCTATTAAACATACTAAAACGCAAGTTGATAAAATCAAAGCTAATGGTATAAAAGTTTTAGGTTATTTTATATCTGATAGTTATGGTTCTTGGAATTTTGATAGTTTTGTTGAAATGTACGGTAAAGATTCACAAAAAATTAATGTTGAATCATTAATACCATTGGCTAAATCTTTGAATAAATTCTTTCAGTAATTAAAAAAGTTTGTAAAAAGTGTAACATTTGTTGCACTTTTTTCGTATAATATAGTGTAGGTTGTTTGGTTATGGGGCTGTTGTTATTTTTAATCTCTTAAATTTTAATTATGTCGAAAGGTAGAAAAACAATGAATGTTGAAAATATGGTTATTTGGGCTAATAAACAGTTATGTAGGACTGATGAATATTCTAATAAAGATGGCTTCAAAGATGGAATTGCTCATATGATTGAAATGGTATTACATCAAAGTGGTAACTATAATGGTTATTACACAGATAGTCTTGATAATCTTTATCAAAATAGGCATTATTTTTTCAAAAAAAGTTAGTTTTTTTGTAACCTTTTAGAGCTAGACATCGTATAATATAGTGTAGGGTGTTTGGTTATGGGGCTGTTGTTATTTAATTTGATTATTTATTAAAAATTAAGAAATATGCAAAATGAAGTTTTTTATTTTTCCGCTGAAAGAAATTCCAATAAAGATATCATCTTAGTTGATGGTGTTGGTAATAAGTACTTTGTAGATGAACTAAATGATAGGTCTACATGGACTTACAAACGTATGGGTACTGTAGTTAATAACCCAAATAAGTGGTGTGTTAAGGTATCGTTTAATAATGGTGCTTTACGATTGGCTAAATTCACTAGAAAATCCGGTGGTGTTCCTAGCAAATTCTCTACGATTGGTTGTAACATTGTTGAAATGGGACAATACAATATCGATTATGGTATTAATAGTAATTATAATTCCGATGATGTTAAGGTTGAAATAATTGAAACGCCTGTAGAAAATACATCAGTTAAACCACCATCTAACGAAAACATTTTGAACTTCATTCACTCTGAAGCTAAGGATTTAAAACCTAAGATGTTATTTATGAGTGAACTTAAATGGAAATATCTTATCCGTAACATATTGCGTGGTAAAAACATAATGATGACAGGACCCGCTGGTTGTGGAAAAACTATGGCAGCAAAGGCGGCGGCTAACGCATTGGATGGTTACACTATGGAAATTTTCAATCTTGGTTCTACGCAAGACCCTCGGACAACTTTGATTGGTAATACACAATTTGATAATTCCAAAGGTACGGTGTTTAATCCATCACCATTTGTTAAAGCAATACAAACTCCGAATACTGTAATTGTATTAGATGAAATCTCCAGAGCACATCCTGAGGCTCATAACATTCTAATGACCGTATTGGATAATGGTCAACGATACCTTAGATTAGATGAGGCGGCAAATTCACCTGTAGTTAAAGTTGCGGATGGTGTTTCGTTCATCGCTTCCGCTAACATTGGTAATGAATATACTTCAACTCGTCAAATGGACCGGGCTATGATTGACCGTTTCTCAATTATAGAGATGGATACTCTTAATCTTGAAGAAGAACAGTCACTACTTACAATGTTGTATCCTAATGTTGATGAAAAGATTTTACAATCCATATCTGAAATAACTACAATGACTCGTAGTGAAGTTAAAAAGGAAGCACCACAACTTACTAATTCACTTTCTACCAGAACAGCTGTTGAAATTGGTTCTTTGATTGATGATGGGTTTAACTTGGCCGAATCCGCTGAGATTACGGTTTATCCATTATTTGATGATTGTGGTGGGGTTGAATCTGAAAGATTATACATCAAACAATTTGTTCAAAAGTTTGTAGGTATATCAGATGGTGATGGTAATTTGTTTAATACTGATAATGTAGATAATCCGTTTAAATAATTATTTCTTAATTTGAATTGGTGTTTCTTTTTAGATTCACCAATTCTTTATATATTATATATTATGCATGATAAATTAGCTAAAGATGTAACTAATGAAGTTATAACTGAATTCGAAGGTAACTTACTTTTCGATAACCCGTTTATTGATAAATTTAAATTTAAAAGTAGACTTTACAAATCACTACTACCATTAACAGAACTAGATGCACTTACAAAATTGGATTCTATTGTAAATAATATTTATACTGAAGTGTTTGATGGTAATTTAAGGAATACTATTGATTCATTAGTTGATAGGGGTTTATTAATTGAATCTGAAAACGATAATGGTGAAACAACATATTCTGTTGATGATACTAAAATATTTGATAAACTAAAATAAATAACTATGGATGATATTAAAAAAACAGCAGAGCTTGATTCTTTTTTATTTGGTGAATCTATTTGGATTGAAATGGATGAAGCTTATTTTGAATCCTTACGGGCTCAATATGGTAAAGATGAAACTGAAATAGGCCCACGAAGATTCAAAACTTATATAAACAAAGATTTACCTATATATATAATAATAATTCCGGCGGGCCGGCAACACAATGGTGAACGTATGGTTCAATATTTTCATTTAGTTGTTGAAGATTTTGAATTAGGTGAATGCAATGGTTCGTATGAACTTATTAATGAAGATACATTATTTAATAAATTTAACATAAAATATAATTAATTATGGCTTATTACATAGCAAAAGTAAAGGTTCTGATTACAGACCAAAATGGTAAAGAAAAAAAAGTTGTAGAGCAGTATTTAGTAAACGGAGTTTCGGTTACTGATGTTGAAGCAAAGGTTCATACCGAATTTAGAAATGGTGTGGTTGATTTTGAAGTATCATCAGTTACGGATACTAAGATTATTAAAGTAATAGATTAGGGGATTGTATGGATTTTAATTGTGGTTCTTTTGTGGTTGTAAGTACTTTTAAAAAATTCAAAGTTGGTAAAATTATAGATGTTTTAAAAGGTACATATACAGTTCAAACTGAAGATTTAAAGGTTTATGATAATATCAATACCGATTCAAATAATAGTGTTTACATCCACATTGGAGTCACTAAATCATTCTTAAAAAATAACAAAAATGGAAATATCTAATAATAAGCTACGTAGAATAAAAAAAAGAGTAATGAATATGTACCCAAAGTCAAAAGTTCATATGGATAATGGTAAATATTATGTTTTGGATGGTGAGGGTAATAAATTACACAATGAATACATGATACCACCACAAAAAACATCACATATGGCTTGGTATTGGTTTGATTCTATAATAAAAACTAATCAAAACATACAAAGAACACATCCGAAAAAAATGAGTCTGGAAAACTTTAATAAAAAATTTCAAAGAATTTCCGGTCGTAATAAAACAAAATGATATTTATATAAAATAGTTAACGTTTAAATAAAATAAAATGGCTCGTAAGAAAAATTTAAAAGGTTATATCAACCATTCAATTGCTACACCAAAGCACCTAAGAGATAAGCAAAAAAATGTATATGGTAAGTATTTTTCAAGTATTGATTTTTCACCAAATGGTAATATCAATGAAAATAATTTTCGAGATAAATCAGTTCCAATCGGCACACTATCAGTTTCGAATAAGGAATTTGAATTAACTGAATATGAAATTAATAAACTCATAAATACTTTAGAAAACGCATTATTGATTCATACTAAAAAAATAGCACTGGGGTTATGACAGATGAATTCAAAGAATTACTGATAGATTATGTTGAATCGTTATCTTTAAAAGATAAATTTGGTACTTCTTTAAATTCAAATGATTCATACTTAACAAATAGAGATTTCATATTACTTACTAAAAGTAATACCATAATGTATGCCTTATTTAAATCTAAAGAAGTACCAAATTTATCTTTTGGTAGAGCTGATTATGGTTTAAAAGAATATGGTTGTGAATATTCTATAAAGATGATTTCTAATATTCGTAAAATGTTAAATGATAGTAATAAAAAATATGTTAATATGTTCAATTACATACTAAACAAAATTTTAGATTATTATTCACAAACTGTTATGACTAATAGTGGCAACAATCTATTTAAATTATCTAAAGATGGTTTGGAGTTTTTGAATATGATAAATAACGATAACATACCATTTTTAGATGATATTTATTAAATGTACAATATCTATTTATATGGAAATATCAGATGAACATAAAATAAAAATAAAGGAGATTATAAAAAGTGAAAACGATACCGAAGCCGTATCCCATAAGCTAAAATTATATTTGTTAGAACATAGCGAGTATTTTAGTAACTTGATTTCAGGTATGGATGTTACGTGGTTAGTTAAATCAATAATTTTAAATAACAAAAATAAAAAGGCTTGATTATGGTTAATGACTACTGGGATGCTGAAGAATTTGATTTTTTTAGTGAACTGACTAATACTGATAAGTTGATGTATATATATGAAGTTATGCTATCTAAGTACTCTTTTAGGTTTATAGATGATGAATTTGAAGAAGATGATATCGATGATGATTGTGATGAAAACATCAACTTTGATGAATTTAAATTAGTAGATAAGTATACTGTTATACGACTTACAGGTAAAAATTTAGAATCAATTTCATCAATCAAAAATCGTATGATGGAAAATGGGCTGCTTGTATCAGACTGTAAAATAGAACATTTAGATAGTGGATATGTTATAATGTCAGTTACTATGATAGGTAAATCAAATCCTATATGTGTAAACTGACAATTTGTCATAAAAAACACAATGGTACAAAAATTGAATACTAATAATTAAATTTTAAACTTAATTAAATTAATAAACTATGTTTTTAACAAAAAATAGAATTTACAATGAACTTTTTGATGTTTTTGAACAATCATTTAGTAATGGATTGTCGTGTATGAAATCGAAGGTTGATGATGATAACTTAAATGTAACTTTAGATGTACCTGGATTCTCTAAGGATAATCTAAATATATCAGCCGAACATAATGTTATTACTATTGATGGTGAATGTACTGATAGGCAGATAAATAAATCCTATAAAGTTGGTAGTAATTGGGATTTATCTAAAGCTAGCGCATCTGTTACGAATGGTGTTTTGGATTTAAAAATACCTAAGTTCGAATCTAAACGTAAAAAAAATATTGAAATTAAAGTTAAATGATGTTTGGAAAAGAAGTTATAAAAGTATCTGATAAAATGTTTTCAGTTATCCGAAAAGTTAATATTGACCATAACCCCATTATAGAAACTTGGAAAGATTGGCTTGATGTTGATACTGTATTCAAAAAGGAACCTTACTACTACTTTGTAAATGAGATAACAGATATTGAATGTGAACATTATACTTAACAACTGGGAACTTGAAAAAGTTCCCTTTTTTTATGCCATTTAATGAAACATTTTAAAGCTAGACATCGTATAATATAGTGTAGGTTGTTTGGTTATAGTGGTTATTAGTTTTATTTCTTTAAATACAGTAAATTTTTAATAATGATAGATAAAAATGATGTTCTGAATAAGTTAGGTGAATTAAGAGTTGGTGAAACATCACAAAGAACTTTAACAAGATGGTTCAGAAAAAACGGGTTAATGACCCAAAAGGGCCATACATTGAAGTGTGATTCTACTCATGATAATGAATTTAAGACTTGGTATCAAAATATACTAAAATTAGACAGAACTCTAATACAATTTGGAATTTTTAATACCAAATTAAAATGTGAAAAGTATGCGGTTGGATATATTAAAAAATCTCGACAATGCGCTTTAACTAAAAAATATAGTAGACACGTTGTGAGTTTGTACATTGATAAAGCAAATGTTACTGATAAATTTTCGGCTCAAATTTTACAATTATTAGAAAATGAAAATTCTTTAACTGAAATGACTTTAAAAGATGGGGTGATTTATGAAGTTAAGGAATCAAAATTCTATAATGAAGATTATGGTTACTTTGGAACGTTAGAGTTATCAGCAAAGGTTGATTTTAATGATTTTGAAATGATGAACGAATTACTTGAAAATAATTTACCATTAACCTACAAATTTACAATTATAATAAAAGATATTTAAGTGTAACATTTGTTGCACTTTTTTCGTATAATATAATGTAGGTTGTTATTTTTAACTTTTTAAATTATTTATTTATGAATTTAGGTTACGCGTGTATTAATATGAATTTACGGAAGGATGGTATCACAACAAATCGTGGTATGATAAAACGAACCTTTAAATCGAAAGGTATTCGTTATGCTTCTGAGCTTGGGTTACAGAATGTTCGTGACCTTATAGAAATTATAAAGTGGAATTATAAAAATAATATTCACTTTTTTAGGATGTCATCCAATCTATTTCCTTGGTCATCTGAATATAACCTATCAGAGCTTCCAGATTACTCTAAAATCAATAATTTACTTAATGGGGTGGGGTTGTTATCAAAAAAATATAATCAACGAATAACGAGCCATCCAGGCCCATTTAACGTACTGGTATCACCAAAGGATAATGTTGTTACCAATACTATAGCGGATTTATCTGTACATGGTGAAGTTTTTGATATGATGGGATTGAGTAGAACGCCATATAACAAAATCAATATACATTGTAATGGTGTGTATGGTGATAAGATTACGGCTATGGATAGGTTCTGTAAAAACTTTGAAAGATTGCCGGACTCAGTTAAAACTCGACTTACTGTAGAAAACGATGATAAGGCATCCATGTACTCTGTAAAAGATTTAATGTACATACACAATAGGATTGGTATACCAATAGTATTTGATTACCACCACCATAGATTCAATACGGGTGGTCTTACTGAGAAAGAAGCATTAGAACTTGCGATATCTACTTGGGGTGATATAACACCAGTTGTTCATTATTCTGAATCTAAATCATTACACGAATCTAATGATAAGATTAAACCCCAAGCACATTCAGATTATATATCTGAATATATTAATACTTATGGTAATAATGTTGATGTAATGCTGGAAGCTAAGGCTAAAGAATTGTGTTTAATCAAGTACAGAAGTGAAGTTGATATAACTACCCCGTAGGCTTGTTTATGATTAGTTTAATTATTTTTTTCTTATTTAAATTATTCTAATAATTATTATTGATGGATTATTCCATTAATAATATTTTGCTATATTATAAAATAAATAGTTATTTATAAATACAGATTTAAAATTTAATAAAACCAATAAAATGAAAAAAACCATTAATAAAAGAAACATTTTTATTTTCATAATGTTTATAAGTACGTTTATGCTAGCTACATCAGCTGCATATTATTCTGTTTTTGGACTTAGTTCATTATTTGCCGGTGCTAAAAATGAAGTAATAATCTTAGCTAGTTCTTTAGAATTTTCTAAATTAATAGTTGCCTCATATTTACACAATCATTGGAAAACTACGGGTTGGATAAAGTACTATCTAACATTATCAGTATTTGTATTAATGATTATAACATCAGCTGGTATATATGGGTTCTTAACATCAGCATATCAAAAAACATCAGATGAATTAACTATCTTAAATAAAAATATATCAGTATTGGAATTAAAAAAAGATAGATACAATAATCAACTATCAATGTTAATAGTTGAAAAGCAAAGCTTGGGTGAATCTATAACAGAACTATCGAAAGGTTTATCAAACAATGTTATTCAATATAAAGATAGAGAAACTGGTCAAATAATAACGACTACATCATCATCAACACGCCGAGTTTTAGAGCGTCAGCTGATAGAATCTAAAGAACAACGAAATGTAGTTTCTATAAAAATAGAAAGCTTATCTGACTCTGTTACAAATATTGATTTTAAGATACTAAAAACTCAATCCAATTCAGAAGTTACTGCTGAAATAGGTACACTTCGATATCTATCAAAAATAACAAATAAACCAATGGATACTGTTGTAAATTGGTTTACCTTACTAATTGTTTTTGTATTCGACCCATTAGCTATAGCTATGGTTTTAGCTCTTAACAAATTAACATATTCAGATAAACCTAAAAAAATAAATCCAATTATAATTAAAGATTCTGTTGGTGATATAGAAGAATTACCTATAGTATTGGATAAAAAAAAAGAAATTAAAAAACAAATAGAAACACCAAACCCTAAGATTACAAAACCTAAAAAAAAGGCTGACCCTAACTTCAAAAATTATTCAGATTCAGATAGATTCAACGAAAATAATATGTAATAAATTTTGTTTTTTAAATAACTTTTCGTATATTTAATAAATTGTAAAAAAAATATGTAGTATGACTCTTTATAACGATGGGAATGAATCTGAAATGAATGTAAATTACACAACTACAACTTCAGATGAACGTAGTAAGTGGTTTCAAGAATTTAGGGAATTGGATTATGGTATTGATGTAGTTGATAATATCATTATGATTAATGATTTAATAGAACCGGGATTGTTATTTGATGTTATATCTAAATGTAGATTACTTAGAAAGATTAATCCAAACTTAACATCAATAACCATATTACTTAATTCTGGTGGTGGTGATGTTGTTGAAACGTTAGGTTTGATAGATTACATTCGTACATTAGATAATGATGGTGTTAAAACAAATATAGTATGTAGGGGTATGGCTATGTCTGCTGCGGCTTTACTATTAACAGCAGGTACGGGATTACGAGCAGTATCCAAACATTCAAAAATAATGGTACACCAATTATCATCATTTACAGCAGGTAAGTTATCCGATGTAAAATCCAATGCTAAATTCGCAGAACAATTGGAAGATGATTGTAATCGTATAATGGAAGAATGTACTAAAAAAGATAATAAGTGGTGGTCGGATAACCAACAAAATGATTACTTTTTAACATCAAAACAAGCTTTAGAATTAGGAATCGTAGATAAAATAATATAATTATGGAAATGGAATACAAACCTTTAGGGGATAGAGTTGTGATTGAAATAGTAAAACGTTACGACGAAAAAACAAAGGGTGGTCTTTACAAACCATCTGGGTCAGAAACAACAATGATAGGTGAGGTAATCGCAGTTGGTGATGGGTTATTTACACATACGGGTAATAAAATACCTATGAGTGTTAAAGTTGGAGATACTGTATTATTAGATGGTACTGGATTTAAACATAAGAATGGTGGAAAAACATATCACATTTATAGAGAAAGTGAATTATTATCAATATTAAAAAATAAAAAATAAAAGTTATGGTACACATTTTAGATGAAACAGTAATACAAGAAAATTACGTTAAGTTTAGAAAACTAATCAATAATACCTTTAGTGGTAGTAGGTTGGAATCCTTAAACAATATGTATGATTTATTAGAGAATCGGATAATCCTTACACCAGCATCATCCACCGCCCATTTTCACAATGCGTTTGCAGGTGGATATATCGACCATATACTTAGAGTTACACGCAATGCCATAAAGGTATATGATTTATATGTTGAAATGGGTATGGGTATTGGTGATTATGATAAAGAAACTGTAATATTTACAGCTCTACATCACGACTTAGGTAAAGTTGGTAACGATGTAGAGAGTTGGTATATCCCAAATGATTCACAATGGCACATAGAAAATCAAGGAAAGATTTACAAAACAAACGCTAGTATGCACTTTATGAATCTTAATGATAGAACTTTTTGGTTACTAAACCACTATGGAATCAAAATATCCGAAATAGAATATTTAAGTATCAAATTAACCGATGGTTTATATGATGATGGTAATAAAGAATACTTTATATCATATAATAAGGATAATTCATTGAAAACATCGTTACCATTCATAATGCATCAGGCTGATATTATGGCAGCACGATATGAAAATGAAAGATGGTTGAAACTTAAACAATCAAAAGTATCTAATAGTTTAAATAAAGGTGGTAGACCCACCAAAAAACAAAAACTAAAAGATATTAAAATGCCTGATAAAGTTGATTTTAAATCAATATTTGGAAACTAAACTGAAGCTTAATATGGAATTTTTAGTAACGATTATTATTATAATACTCATACTATTCGCAGTATCTTTATATGCTCTTTATAACATATTAGTTAAATATGAAGAAATTGAAGATGAATTAGGTGAAACTGATGGTTTATTATTATCATTGTATAATGATTTAAATTCAGCTTATGATAAAATAACCAAATTAGATAGACTTGGTTCATTTGAATCCGATGATGAAACTGGATATGTATTTAAACAACTAAAAAATTCAATAAATACTATTAATGAAAAGTACAATATAAATGGCACGAAGGAAAAAGGGTAAGCGGTATTTTACTAAAATAACCGAAATGGCTATCATAGCTTACAATCAATGTGAAGATGATATCCGTAGAAATAAGATATATGATAGATTTATACATAACGCTTTTAATAAATTGGCAGAAAATTCTATACATACTTGGAAAACATACTATTTCGATGTTCCATATGAAGATGTAAAAGCTAACGTAGTTGCGTTTCTTAATGAAAAAATACATAAATTTACTAAGGGTAAAGGTAAGGCTTTTTCATATTTCACAGTTATAGCTAGAAATTATTTATTTAATGAAAATAATAATAACTATGCTAGAATGAAAGCAAAGGCTGATATATCTATGATTGATACTACACGTAATATAACAAACGAAGTTACACGACACAATCAAATTGAATCTAAATCTGACTTTATAGACCAATATGTTGATTACATTGATAGTAATTTATTTGATATATTTTCAAAAGAACGTGACCAAAAAATAGCTGATAGTATAAATGAATTATTCAGGTCTAGAGCTGATTTATATTCTTATAACAAGAAAGCTTTATATATACTTATAAGAGAACGTACTAATGTACATACTCAATACATAACTAAAGTAGTGGGTAAATTAAAAAAAATATATGCTGAGTTATATATCGAATATAATAAAGATGGATATTTAAATCCTACATATAAATTAAAGGAAAACTATGGATAAGGATACCGAACTATTTAAAGGTAAATCTTTTTCAGATATAATGTCTGATGTATATTCAAATTCAAAAAAGAAAGATAGGCAGATAAAATTACTAATAAGTCAGTTAGAGCCGCTGGTTAAGGATATAAATGATGCTACAGTTGTAGTACCTTTAATTAAAGAATATATGGAAATAGCAGTAAAGAATGATGACCAGATTGTAAAACTAGCGGCAATAATTCAAAGAATGCTTAAAGAATCATCATCTAATATGGAAGATTCGTTTGGGTTATCTGATGAAGAAAAAAAACAATTATTAGAAAACGCTAAAATGATTGATAATAAGATTGATTCATTAAAAGATGGGGATAATGGGTGAACTTCAAAACTGGCGTAATCCAAAATATAAATTTAAAAGATTCGGATATAAACGAAATCTACAGTATAGATGTTCTAATATCAGATTCATCTGGCTTAATAAGAAAAGCATATCCTTTAGATACAAATATAAAAAGATTTCCAATAAATGGTGAAGTTGTACTTTTATTTCCATCTATTGGTGTTAATGCTAATAGAGCAACTAGAGATTCAAGATTATATTATATGAATCCAATATCCATTCAATTAAATCCAAATAACAACGCTTTACCACCAATCATAGCACCATCAACATCACAATCAAATAATAACGATTATGATAATACATCAAGTGGTACACCAAATGTTGCTAATACAGATGATACTTCAAATGATTTAGGTGAAGGATTCATAGAAGAATCTGGCGTTAGCCCATTACAACCATTCTTAGGTGATGTTTTAATTGAAGGTAGGTTCGGCCATTCTATAAGATTTGGATATACACCATCTACAACACAAACTACCAAACGACCAGCATGGTCATCATCAAATGAATCAGACCCAATCACTATAATATCAAATGGTAGAGCTCAAAGTGGTGAATACAATAAATTTACTATTGAGAATATAGATGATGATTTATCATCTATTTGGTTAACAGCATCACAGCGGGTTAGAATACAAACATCACAACGTAATATTGGTAGTGGTGTTGATGTACAATCACAATTTGATAATCCTAGCATAATCCTATCATCGGATAGAATCTTACTAAATTCTAAATCCGATTATATAATCCTATCAGCTGATAAATCCGTAAACATATGTACACCTAATTGGGCTATGGATATGGATGAATTATTTACACAATTAAAAACATTGATAGATGAAGTTATTAAGTTAAATGAAAATGTGGAAAAAGCACATGATGAATCTAGCAGTATAGCTCAATCATTGAGTACATCTCAAGTAATTACACAATTAGGAAACCAACCATTGATAAACTTCGCATCATTTATACAATCAAAAACTAAATCTGAATCAAATAAGATTGAAAGTACAACCATCAAACAAAATATTCAGACAATTTTACAAAATATAAACAATATGGAACAGTAATAAATTAAAACTGATTGATATTTATATATAAAATCAAAACTATGAAAACACGACAATTAGCTAAATTATTAGAAACTATAGTTAGAAAAGTAGTTAGAGAAGAATTCAAATCACTACTTAACGAATCTAAAAATGCACAACCTAAAGTTAAACAGCCAAAGTTTGACCCATTAGATGTTTCCCATATATTAGAACATTCAGCTGAGCATGGGGTAAATACTAATGGATTGGGTCAATTACCACCAACTCGTAATAAAACGCTTGAATTTTCAAAAGATACGATGGTTAATCAGATGTTGACTGAAACATATGAATCTAATGAATGGCGGAATATAAATGGTAGTGGTAATTTTACATCCCAACAAGCACAAGGTTTTAATCGTGGTGCTATGGCTGAAATGTTAGGATATAATAGTGGAACACCTACCGTTAATAATATGACACCAACCGTTGACCCGGATGGTAGACCAATGGATGTAAATTTGGAAGGAACTAAAGTTGGCGAAGCATTAACACGTGACTATTCATCTTTGATGAAAAAGATAAATGCCAAAAAGGGGAAATGATAAATGGCACAACGGAAAGAATATTTCTATAATCCTTTAGATTTAAATAAGGATGTTGCTGTTGGTATAACTTTACCATTTGGTAAAAGTAGTGGTTTATTTAATTTAAGCTATACTACTGAAGAACAATCAATATCCAATCTTAAAAACTTACTATTGACTAGAAAGGGTGAGCGTGTATTTCAACCTAATTTTGGTTCTAATATACCATCATTATTATTTGAACAAATGAACTCTTCCTTAGAAGTAGATTTGGAACAATCATTACGTGATGATATAGGATTTTGGTTACCATATATATTAATAGATGATATATTAATACAGCCGGATTTTGATAGAAACTTAGTAAGAATAGAATTATCTTTTAGAGTTACTGAGCAAGGAGCTAATACACAAATAATAATTCTTGTAGATTCAGCTGGAAATACAATAATAGAATAGGAACTATAATGCCAACAAAGAAAAAATATGAAACACTAAATAGGGATGTTAGTTTAATTGGTAGGGATTTCGGGCAGTTTAGAAAAAACCTAATAGATTTTGCTAAAACCTATTTCCCAAATACATATAATGATTTTAATGAATCATCACCGGGTATGATGTTTATAGAAATGGCATCTTATGTTGGTGATGTATTATCATTTTATACAGATACACAACTTAGAGAATCATTACTTACAACGGCGGAAGAAAAAGCTAATCTATTTAACCTTGCGGCGGTATATGGTTACAAACCAAAGAATGTTGTACCTGCTACTGTTGATTTGGATGTATTTCAATTAGTACCAGCAAAGGGAAGTGGTGATAACGTAAAGCCTGATTTTTCATACGCTATGACTGTAGCTGAAGGAATGGTTATTGGTTCTACTGATTTTAGAGATGTTGAATTCAGAACTACTCAGCTTATAGATTTTTCAGTATCATCATCATTCAGCCCTACAGAAGTAACAGTTTATCAGATTGATAACACTACAAATCAACCAACATATTATCTTTTAAAAAAGAATATAAAAGCTAGTAGTGGTACTGTTAAAACATCAACATTTACTTTTGGTTCACCAAGAATATATGATAAGATAAAAATTGAAGATGAAGATATTATTAGAATTACAAAAATAACTGATAGTGATGCTGATGTTTGGACTAAAGTACCATACTTAGCACAAAATACAGTATTTGAGCAAGTTGAAAACAATGAAGATAATTCTACTGAATATTTTCCATATAGCGGTGATACACCATATCTTTTAGAGTTAAAAAAAGTTCCAAAGAGATTTACAACTAGATTTGAAGATAAGGATTCGGTTGTTATCCAATTTGGGGCAGGTATATCATCTAATGCTGATGAAGAAATAATACCAAATCCAGATAATGTTGGTTCAGCTTTATATAATGTGGTCGGTGATTTAGACCAAGGTATCGACCCATCAAACTTTTTATATACAAAAACGTATGGTGTTGCGCCATCCAATACAACATTAACTGTTGAATATTTAGTTGGTAATGGTATAGCTGATAATGTACCTGCTAAAGACTTAACAAATGTAACAAGCATAACTACAACATTCCAAAACGAAAATCAGTTAGATGATACTTTAGTTAGATTTGTACGTAGTTCAGTTGCCACAACTAACCAAGACCCGGCTCGTGGTGCTAGAAGTGAAGAAACGATGGAAGAAATTCGTAATAATGCTATGGCATATTTCGGAGCACAAAACAGAACTGTAACAAGAGAAGATTACCTAATGAGATGTTATGCTTTACCACCACAATTCGGTTCAGTAGCAAAAGCATACATAACACAAGATTGTCAGTTACAAAGTGTAGAAAGTGAGGGGCAGGTAACAACAACTGAAATCGATAACCCATTAGCGCTTAATTTATATACATTGGGGTATGATAATAATAAAATATTAACTGAATTAAACCCAGCTACCAAAGATAATTTAAGAACGTATATATCGTATCATAGAATATTAACCGATGCTGTAAATATTAAAAACGCATTTATAGTAAACATAGCAGTTGATTTTGAAATAATAACTTTACCAAATTACAATGCTAATGAAGTTCTACTAAGATGTATTGATGCATTAAAAGAATATTTCAATATAGATAATTGGAGAATAAACGAACCAATATATTTATCTAAAATTTATGTGTTATTGGATGGTATCGATGGTGTATTATCGGTTGTAAGACCAGATATAAATGGTGAGGGTGGTTTACAAATCAGTAATAAATTTAATGGTAGTTATTCACCAAATAAATATAGTATAAAAACTGCTCGTAAGCAGGGTATTATATACCCACCAAAAGACCCATCTGTTTTTGAAGTTAAGTTTCCAAATAGTGATATTCGTGGTAGAGTTATACCACAAACTTTTTAAAAGGTAAGTAAATGATATTTAGAATATACGGACAGAAAGATTCAACGATATATGAGCAAACGACTCGTAGAGCTCAGAACACCGGTGTTGATGAAATATTAGAGGTAACCAAGTTTTATGATGAAGAAACGGAAGAAACTTTCATTGGTAATAGTAGAATATTGGTACAATTTGATATTTCAACTATATCACAATCAATTGTAGATGGTGATATATCATCGAATGTTAAGTTTTATCTTAACCTAACATCTACTGAAGAAAATGAAGTTCAAGCAGAATATCAGTTGGATATACATCAAGTTTCACAAAGTTGGACTGAGGGTATCGGTCAATTCCATTATAATCCAATGGTAACAAATGGGTGTTCTTGGCAATTCAGAAACGATAGTTTTAAATGGTCGACTGGCTCATTTACTAATGGTACTACTGGCTCATCCATAATTAACGATGGTGGTGGTACTTGGTATACAGCATCTGTTAACAATACACAATATTCACAAACGTTTAACAAATCAACTAGCGATTTGAAAGTTGAAATAAGTGAATATGTTAGAGATTGGTTAAGTGGTTCACGTGTTAATAGTGGGTTTATCATAAAAAGACCAGATACTCAAGAAAGTGGTTCTATAAGATATGGTTCATCAAAGTTCTTTTCAAACGAAACACATACTATATATGTTCCAACTTTAGAAGCTAGGTGGGATGATTCATCATTTGTAACTGCATCTTTGCAAGAATTAACAAACGAAAACATACTTATATACCCTAAGAATTTATTAGCAGAATATAAAGAAGAATCAATTTCTAAAATTAGAATAGTTGGTAGGGATAGATATCCAACAAGAACTTTTTCAACATCATCTGCTTATTCAACCATAAAGTATCTACCACAAACTACTTATTATCAAGTAAGAGATGCTGAAACTAATTTAGTACTGATACCATTTGATACAACATACACTAAGGTAAGTTGTGATTCAACGGGTAATTATTTTGATTTTAGATTCAATACATTACAGCCAGAACGATTCTATACATTTGAATTTAGAGTAGATACAAGTGGTAGAAAGGAATATTTTGGTGGTTATGTATTTAAAGTAGTTAGATAATGCCAAATACACCAATAAACATATATGATTTATTAGTAAACAGAAGAGCAATCAGAAAGAACTTTTCTGACCAGATAATATCGTATACGTTACCAAGTGATTCAACGTTACAATATGGGTTAAAACGTATACCTGCTAAAACTGTATTTTACCAAACTGAAAAATATAATGATGTTATTGATTTGACATCCGATGAATTAATAAATGATATTTCAGATTTACAACCAACTGTAGTAAGTAATAATTTTGTGGATTTGGATTTAGTTTTAAGTGATGCTGAGATACAACAGCAACAGCAATTATCTAATACAGTTGAGATGGTTATATATGGTGATGGTAATAATAACTATATTGACCAAAGCAGTCAAGGTGCAAGGCGAAGGCTTATAGAAACACTTAGACCAGCCATAGCACCACCTAGTATTGGAATTCCATCTAGTCAATGGCAACACGTATTAGAACCTTTTATAGTTAATGCTTCTATTAATAAATCTGTTTATTATATAGGTCAATTAACAGCTGGGACTCAACTATATACGGATAGTAGTACTACAACACCATATGTTGGAACTTATTCTAATAATTATGTTTTAATAAAATCGTTTGATGAATTAAAAGATAGTGACCTATCCACTAAACTAAACGCAGCTGATGATGATTTACTTCAAAAGATAGTGACCGATGCCCAAGGTACTGGTTGGAATTCATTCCCAAATATCAGAAATGAGATAAAATCTAATTGGAATAATGCTACTAATACGGGTGGTATATTACAAATAAATCAAACTGGTGAAATCATTAATATTTTTAAATTAACTGGAGATTGGAATGCATCTAACCAATTAACAAACCCAAGCCCAAACTTCATACAGATTACAAATATAACTTAAAATGATAGATAGATTTCAAAATCCAAATATAGTAACAGATACAAAAACACCAATAGATAGTGTGCCTGTTTTTTCTGCGTTAGATTTATCAAAGTTAGTAAGATTAAATCTACCATCGGATAGTGCTACACAGTTTCCACCAGCAGAAAATATAATGGATAACGCATTTGTAGAAACACATATATATTCCGCTGGAAATCTAATAGAATCATTACCATCATATGAATTAAAATATACAACGGCAGACTCAAGTGCTGATTATACGTATGATATATTAAATATACCCGAGTATGATATAAGGCAAGCTAATTTAAATAAAGGTTATTATAGTATTGTTTACAACTACGTTAAACCAATAACATCTGAATTAAAGATAGATAGGATATCAGCGGATGGTACTGAATTAGAATTATCACCATTCGATAACTCAGAAAACGTATCATCATTATATGCTTTGATTGGATTTGGTGGGTTTGCTAACAACAATAAAGAAAATCTAGCTTTAAATTTTGGAAATAATGAATTATCAATTGTAACAGATGTTAGATTTGATAACAATAAACGTGTTGGTGAAATTGTGAAATCATTTACACCATCAAATGGGTTTCCAACTGATAGTTTTTCCGATGGGCCAATCACAACAAGCACAAAGTTTTATCCAACACTACAAGATTCCGATGATAACTTTTGGATAGAAATAACAGATACTAGCTTCAACTTAGCTGGAAATACTACGGGTAATAAAACAACCGGCCGTGCTGCTAAATTTATCCTAACACCCATTTTAGATGTAGATGGTAATGTAACTGATGTAACATTAGTTCAAGAAAAGGATACTAATGGTAATCCTATATATTATACTAATGATACAAGTGATTTAAGTAGATACTACAATATAGTAGCAGATTTTACATACACAGGTGATTTTATAATACCAGAGTTCAAAGTACGTTATTTTGATGCTAGTATAGATACAAGTAATCCTAATAACCTTAAAAAAATAGTTGTTAAGTTATACAAGCCATTGAGTCCAACTTTGGAAAATATAAATCCAATAATGCATAGAATCGTAAGAGATTCAAAAATTGAAAGGATTATATTATACCCAGCTATTGTAGAACAAATTCAAAATAACTTTTCACCACCAAACTTTACTTTAAATCTTACACCATATGGTCAATCAGCTGGAACAGATTTACAAAGTTGGAATTCCCTATTAGATGCTAACCTAAGTACATCACAACAGATAATAGATAAATATATAAGTTCATCTTTCGGTAACATCAATGTAAATGTAGATTATACTGATTTTGGTAACTTTGTTCATTTTTCATCAGCAGTTGAGCGTGTACGTAACTTTAAATATAAGTTAGAATTAATACAATCATTTAACAATAGAATCACAACCTTACAATCTGTGAGTGGTTCTAACGCACTAACAAATATATCACAATCAATAACAAGACGTGATGCTGTAGTAAGTGGTTTTGATGGGTTTGAAAAATTCTTATATTATGAAACAACAGGTTCATTATATACCCACTACAGTTCATCTGCTTTTAGTATTAGTCCTTGGCCTAAAACATCCGAATACCCATTAGAATTAGTATCTACAACATCTACATTAGGTACGAATCATTATAATGGGTTAATTGATTCAGCAAGTATATTTGATGCTAGTAATGATGCTAGATTAACCAAATTGATACCGGCATCAATAGCTGAAGATTCTTTAAATCTTGAATATGTGTTGTTTATTGATATGGTAGGTCATCATTTTGATATAACATGGAGTTACATTAAAAAGCTAACATCAATACATGAGCGTGAAGAACATCCATTTGATGGTATGCCAAACGAACTATTGTATGATGTTGCTAAATCAATGGGATGGCAACTTACTAATAGTAAACAAACTTCCGATTTATGGAAATACGCATTAGGTACTGATAATACAGGTACACCATTACAAAGTGGTTCATTATCATCTAAATCCGATGAGCAAATAACTTATGAGGTTTGGAGACGAATTGTAAATACCCTACCATACCTACTAAAAACAAAAGGTACTGCTAGGTCAGTAAAAGCACTTATATCAACGTATGGCATACCACAAACTTTTTTAAACATAAAGGAATATGGTGGGCCTGTTGTTGATGGTGATGTTAAACCAATATGGGAACATGATAGATTTGTTTATAATTTAAGAATGAATTCACCAAGCTATGTATCAGTACCTTGGGATAAGATGACTGATATAAATCCGGTAACTTATGTTTTAGATAGTACAAATTCAATGGATACTATTGAACTTCAATTCAAACAGAATGTTCAACAAAAAACAACACTATTATATAAAACGGGTAGTTCATCTATAGATTTCTTAGTTTTATTAGAACCAACTGGCTCAAATGATAGAGGTAATATACACTTGTATCTTAGTGGTAGTAGTGGGTATAAATCTGCTAGTATATCGGATGTAAAAGTATTTGATTCAAATATGAATAGTTTCTTTTTACAAAGAAATACATCTGTTGATAATATTACACAAAATAATTCATATACAATCCATTATCGTAGAAATAGAACGGATGAAATATCAGTAAGAAAATCGGCTAGTATATCAATCAATGGGTCATCCGAACCATCGTATAATGCTGCGTGGACTGGCAGTGGTGCTGTTTTAATCGGTAACCCAACAGTTCCAGCTAGTGGTGTTCCATCACTATGGGCATCATCAAATTATTTAAGTGGTTCTATTCAAGAAATAAGATACTATACAAACCCATTATCTGAAATAGTAATGGATGAACATACACTATCAAGAGAAATGTATCATGGTAATTCACCAACTGCATCATTTTTTGATTTGAAATTTAGGTATATAACAGATTCTCAGTTAAAAAGTGTAACAAACCCATATGGTGTATTATCACAACATCCAAATCAGCAAATAACATCAAGTCAAGATGGAAGAATTGTATCGGCATCATTATTTGGTTTTGATTCTACTGATTTATTAGGTGTAGTTGATGAATATTATACAAAAGTACCATCAGCCGCATTTAACAATATATTAAATAATAAAGTTAGAATTGAATCTAGTACATTGACTGGTAATTTAGATGTTGATAATAAAAAAGAAAAATCTGCTTTTGATAGAGCACCGATTGATTCAAATTTATTGGGAATTTATCTATCTGCTACAAGTATGTATAATGATGATATATACAACCATACAGGACATTTTGAATTGGATGATTTTATTGGTGACCCTGATTTTAGAGATGGATACAATGATACAAATGCTGAGTTAGACCATTTAAGAAGGCAAGTTTTTAGAAAGTATAGTTCTAGGAATTTGATAGATACGGTAATAGATTTACTATCAAGATATGATTTATCAGTATTTAAACAGATTAAACAATTACTACCCGCTAGGGTTAAGTATCAATCTGGTATCCTAATCGAACCACATATATTAGAAAGACCTAAAGTAAAATCCAAAACAAAGGTTAGTTATACACAACCGCAATATAAGTTGGTGTTAAAACAAAATGATAAACCACCAAGTGGTGAATATACAAACTATCAAACTACATTGAATATAGATGTATCTGATAATATGACTGGTTCAAATATAATGTATAATGCTACGTTTGATATAGGTAATAATTTAGTGGTAACGGCTCAGCGGGATGACTTAGAATCGGTAGGTACGGATACAGTAAGTACACAATATACACCATCGGTATATGAATATACAATATTAAATTATTCACAAAGTAGTGATATTGGATTTGGAATAAATTGGACTACGGGTTCAAATGGTATTTGGAATTATAATCCAATTGGAATTTCTATTGTAAATGGCGTTCCATCTGTAAATGCATCTACTACAAATTTCTTTTATTCATCATCAATATCAGCATCGCTTGGATTGTTTTATTCATCATCATTAACACCAGCGGTAACATCAACAGATAATTTGCCACTATCGTTGGATAACTTATTTTTTAATGGGTGTAGTGTAACATCAGATTCAATAACAACAGATTCTACACAAACGCCAGATGGTGGGCCAGTTGTTGAAGTATTTAATGCAGACCCTAATACATTAGTAGTAACATCACAAAATGCGGTTGATGGTAACCTAACATTGGGTGCAGCTGTTAACATACCCACATTACTTTTAGATGACTTAGTCATAAACTCACAAATTCAATTTCAACAACAACAGGAGTACAATGTTGATTTAAATGAATTCCGTAAAAATTTACAAAATCTTATCAAAATTGAGGAAGAGCGTATAAAGGAATTTGATTTAAACTTTAGTTTAGAGAAGTTAAGACAAGATACTGAAGATACAAGACGTAATGAATTTGATATAAAAAATGGTAAGTGATATGGATGAAAACGAAAAAATAATAAAAAGTAAATTGGATATTTCTGAATCCAAGCCGTTGGTAAATTCACCAACACAAAAAATATCTGAATCTACTGAAATATCAAAAATAATAAAGCCGGTAGATACGATAGTAAAAAGTGGTAAACCCATAAAGGATAATAAGATAGTTTCGGATTCGGATAAAGTTACAAGTAAAAAACTATCTGAAATACTATCAACGCCTGTTAAAAGAGCTAAAAGTGTACCAAATATTATATCAAAGGATTCCCTAAGTGAAGAAGATTCAATTAGGTTAATGAATGAAGAATCCTACAGAAGAGCTATTGAAAATGAAAGACGTGGTGATATACAATCTGCACTTGAAGATGAACTTAAACGTAGGGAAGAATTCAACAAAAAAATTCAATCAATGAAAGATGAGTTTAATCTATATACTAAATCTACATACCCATCAATAGTAAAGGAACGATTTATTAAAGATGGTAATGAGGATAATGTAAAATCACAAATAGAGCAAACTGAAGAATCATTAAAAGTATCAGAAGCTAGATTACAAAAAAATAAAGTGGAACGTTTAGAGCGTGAAAAGCTAAGAAAGTTATCTGAAAGTGAACTTCAAATAAACAAGCTAACATCATCTGAATTACAAGCATTTTTAGAAGATGATATATTATTAGAACAAAAGGTTAAGTTAAAAGTAAATCCGGAGATTGAAAATTTAAACTTTGTTCAAAAAACGAAACGAGATATTAGTGATTTAGAAATATCAATAGGTAGAAAGATAATACCACATAGAGATATTATAGAAAGTAATGAATCGGATTTTGATATAAATGCAATAACAAATTCAGATGATATACTTATATTAACCAATCGTGATGTGATATCAGATGATTACATAAACAAAACAAACGAATTGGAAAAATTAAGATTAAGTTTGTTGGATAATGATAGTGAAGATGATTACATTTTAAAATATACGTGAAATTTAACTTTAAAATATTTATTAATATATTTATTGTAAGATAAACATAACAAAAAGGAAAAGAATATATGGGATATTTAGATAATTCATCAATTACAGTAGATGCGATTCTAACAAAAAAAGGTCGTGAATTACTGGCTAAAGGTAGAGATTTCTTTGTTATTAGTCAATTCGCATTAGCTGATGATGAAGTTGATTATAATTTATGGAATCCAGCACATCCACTTGGTTCTGACTATTATGGTATTATAATTGAAAATATGCCTATCGTTGAAGCCGTAACGGATGAAAATTATTCTTTAAAATATAAGTTACTTAGCTTACCTAAAAATACGGTACGTATTCCAATTATAAATGCTAAAGATAGTATAAGTTTATTAGAGGGTGGATTTTCTGATACTGTAAACTTAACAACTATTAATGGTGGTAATGAATCATTGGGATATACAGTTACACTTTTAAATTCAGATGCAGCAACAGTTATTGGTGATGGGAATGGTATTGGTAACAATGCAGACCCAATCGGTGTAAATGAAGATAGGAGAAATGTAACGGTAACTTGTGGTTCAACTTTTACAGTTACTTCTAAGATATTAGATTCTAATACAAATATAAGTACAAAAATTGTAGTCGTTGGTAATGAAACAGGTGGTAGAACGGAAATAACTTTACAAGTTAATAAAAACCCAACTATATCATCAACACCAACATCAACATTTTAATTAAAACAATAAAAGGAAAATAAATGTCAGTTTTACCCGCAGGTGTGTATAATACTGTTAAAAGAACATACACAACATTTAAAGTTGGTGATGTAGTAGAAGGTGGTTCTGAAAGAGTAACTAGAGGTCTATGGTCTGGTAATGTAGGTACATTAACTACGTTTCATACATCATCAGGACAATCAGCTACACAAAAACAGTACTATTACGAAATATTTGATGGCGTTTCTACAACATCAACATCAGTAGCACAGTTTTCAGTTGTTTATGGAAATAAGTTAGGTAGTGGTTCTTTATCAACAAATCAAGATTCACCATCACAAGCTATATATTCACAATACGTTCAAACATTATTACCAGATAATAAAAAAACGTTTGAATTTAATTCTGTATCAGCCAATCATATTTATGTTGTTAATATCAATAGAGCTAGGCTGAAAGATAGATTAGACCCCGGCAATTTCCAACTTAATTTAGCACAGCTAAGTGGTAGTGTTTTCGCTAATAATGTACATACGGGTTCGAATGTAAAAGTAGATGGTACTACAAACAAAGTTGTTTCTTTAATTGATGATTCTGGTGATTCTAATCAAACATCAACTCAGCTTGGTAGAGTGTTTAACTTAGTTTCAGGCTCTATAGCAAATGGTATTTATTCACCAACAACTTATTATGGAGAAGTATATCCTGAGCAAGGTGTTATTGTAATGAGCGCAGATACACTTAATACTAATTTAACATTCAATACTGTAACTGGTTCTAATATAAATGGTGATAATTCATTTAAATTGTTTACATCGATTAGTGGGGCAGCATCAATAAATTCAACATATGGATTCGCTGCACGTAATGAAGAAGAAGTTAAATCTACTTTTTATTTTGTTAGAGCAAAAAATGGTGAGTATAATTTTTCAAATAACCCATCGTTTTCAACATCATCTGATGGTTCTTTTACACAAACTACATTTATAAACGACCCTAAAGTTTATATAACTACCGTTGGATTATACAATAACAATCAAGAACTATTAGCAGTAGCAAAATTATCACAACCTATACTAAAATCATTTTCAAATGAAATATTAGTTAAGGTTAAATTAGACTTTTAAATATGAACAATAATGGCAGTTTACAAACCGTTACTATGTGGTGGATTAATAAGAACACAGCCTTATTATGTATACAAAAATTGGATAGTAACAAATTCTAATTATCGTGATGATTACTATCAAATATCTGTATTAAAAGGTATAACACCCTTATTGAATCAAAAAATAAATGTATCTGAGTCTGTAGATAATACGATTGTTAGAGAATCTGATGAATTGGATAACGCTTCATCAAACAACAAATCATTACTTTCAAATATGTTTCAAAAGAATGTTTGGTCTAGCTTAAATCAAACGTTTTATAAGCATAGGGGTGGTAATGAGCGTATACTACATACATCAGCGTCTATATTTTCAGTTCCGGTCAAACGAATGGGTGATGGGTTAAAACCTAATAGTATATCCATAACAGATAATAGTGTAACGGCATCAATAGTATCTTCTTTAAATTTATCCGATGAAAAGATAAATGAGTATCACGGTAAGATTGTAGATACAGCTATAAACACAAGCTCATACGCTTCGTATACAAATTTGATTGGGTATTACGGATTCAATGAAGAATTGAACAACAGAAATCCATATGATAATATCATTAAAGATGGTAGTAATTATGGTAGTGATGGTATTGGTAGATGTTTGAAGTATGCTGATGGAATAAAAACAACAGGTGATGCACAGTTACCATCTGGCAAGCAAATAATTTTAAATGGTAGTTCATCTTATGTTAGAGTAGACCATAATAAAAATTACAATCTATTCAAAGATGATAGCTATGCAATATCATTGTGGGTTACATTACCATTATATCAATTTGATATATCATCAAAATACAATTGGATAGTTAGTAAAAATGGAACCTTTAGAGATTATGGTTTAGATACTTCCATAAATCCCATTTTAAGACGTAGAAACGTTTCAACATCAATATACCCATTTGAAATAAAATTACACAATAGAACAAGTGGTGCGGATAATATAGGTAAAGTTGAAATATCGATTTCAGATGGAGCTACAACTACATCATTGTTATCATCAACTAGATTAAATGATTCGACTCAACATCATGTGGCGTTTAATAAAAACGGCTCTGAATTAGAATTGTGGGTTGATGGTACTAAAGAAGCATCATCATCATTAGCATTTACTGGTCAAGTACAAAATGAATATGATATTTTGTTTGGTTCTAAGTTTTTATCTGATGCTGAAAATGATGTTGTATCAACCGACTTCAGAGCATTAACCGCATCTTTGGATGAAGTTAGAATATACAACACAAACCTAACAGATACCCAAATAGATTTATTATCCAATAATGATTACATTACAGGTTCAGCATATCAGATAAGTACAGTTGGTGAAGTATTTTACAAACATGGTATAATATCGATATCAGACCCAAGACCAATATATAAAAATGTTTTAGTTGGTAAAACTGGTAATTGGGATTATGGTTCTGATGATGGGTTTCAAGTAAAATATAAATCATCAAAACAATTAAATGAAGTATCACTATTATGTGAAATTGGTGCTAATGAGTTTAATGTATCACAAAACCCAACTTTACGTAAAAATGATGATATAAACAATTCATCTCTAAAAGGGTTTGCTACCGGTTCTAATTTTAAACCGTATGTTACTACTATTGGATTGTACAATGATTTTGGGGATTTGTTAGCAGTAGGAAAGCTTGGGTCAGCACTTAAAAAACGAAATGATACGGATGTTACCGTAAAGGTTAGATTTGATTTAGATGGTGTTTTTGGAACGCCATTCGTTGGTAAGTTGGATGATGAATTTCCAAATATAACATTAACAGAAAAATCAGATGGGACATTTGTATGGAATAAACCAATTGATGTTGATTGGGCATCAACTACTGAAAATACCATAACATTACCCAAACCACCAACACCTAAAAAGAGTTGCCCTATAGTTACACAAAAGGTAATTAAAAAATCTTTAAGTTTTGATGGAACTGATGAAGATATTTTACTTGGTAACAATACCGAATATAGATTACAATGGAATCAGCCATTTAGTATCGAAACTTGGTTATTTGCTTCAACATCATCCCTTACAAAGTTTGAATTATCAAAATGGGATGGTAGCACACCGCGTGGGTATTTTAATATGGTACTAGGATATAATACTGCTTCGGCATTAAGTGGCGCAGTTAGACTTCAACTAAGACAGGCTGCTGCTGGTTATATAGATGCATACTCTAATAGTAGTATAGTTTTTAACGCTTGGAATCATATTGTAACAACATATAGTGGTAGTGGTAAATCATCTGATATTGAATTTTATATAAACAACACGGCATCAGTAAAACCACACTTTACATCATCATTGGGTAATGGTACAATTACAAGTGGCACAATACTAAATTCGGAGGTAGTTACTATTAATAGTTTACCAGATTCTGGTAATTATGCCGATTCGGATTTACACATAGTTAGAATGTGGAATACTGAATTATCATCTACTGATGTGACTAGTTTGTATAACGTAATATCAATTCCAAGTTCAAGCAACTTAATAATAAACGCTGATATAGAAAATGCGACGTTTAATACAAGTAGTGGTGAATTTACGATAGCCGATTTATCATCAACAACAAGTAGTTTCCAAACAAGGAATATGGAATCTAATGACCAGATATTTGAATCACCGTTTAATACATAAATGAGTTATTAATGCATAATCGATACTATATAGTGAACTCCAATGATGAAAATTTAAACAAAATATTTTCATTTGCTAAAACATCGGCAAATACAGCTAGATACTCGTTAGATAGTAGTAAGGTTTTAATAAAACTTAAACACGATGATACACGCATATATCAAGAATTATCTAACTATATCCAATGTAGCAGTAATCTTTCAGAGCTAGAAACGGAATTTTGGCGAATAAATCCATTTGAAATATGAAAAAAAAATCAAACTGGGCACATATTCAACGTTCAAAGGGGCATAAAAGTGGTTTTGAAACTAAGATAGATGAGCAACTAAAGTCCAAAGGAATTGATGGCGAGTATGAGCAGAATGAGATAAAGTACGTAATACCGCTTACAGAACATACCTATAAACCTGATTTTAGATTGCCAAATGGTATATACATAGAATCTAAAGGGTGGTTTCTACCTGATGATAGAAAAAAACACTTACTCATAAAGGAGCAAAATCCTGATATGGACTTACGATTCGTACTACAATCACCAAATGGTAAGATATACAAGGGCTCTAAAACTACATATGCGCAGTGGTGTGATAAAAACGGATTCAAGTGGGCAAAGAAAGAGATACCACAAGAATGGATTGATGAGCCGCCAAAACAATTTCAAACTTTTTTTGGATAGTTCAATCTTTTTTCGTATATTATAACAATATGGAAGAACGATTATTAAAGTTATTGGAATCAGTTTTAGGTAAATCCAAAAGAACATCAGGTGATAACTATGCATTCTATTCACCATTTGAACAGCATTACAAGCCTAAATTAGAAATAAACATAAGATTAAATTCGGATGGGTTAAACCCATGGCATTGTTGGATTTCAGATGAAAAGGGAAAAACTGCAAAATCCCTATTCAAAAAGCTAAAGGTTAGTAAGGATGTATGGTCTGAGCACAATTCTATATTCAAACGGAAGTATAGATACCGTACTAATAAAAACGATGAAGTTACCGAAAGTGTTCAACTACCATCTGAATATATCCCAATATGGAAGCCATCAAAATCTATAATCAGAAAACACGCCTTAAACTATCTTATTAGTAGGAATATATCACCAAGTGAAATAATAAAATACTCAATCGGATATTGTGATAGTGGTCAATATAAAAATAAGATAATTATACCATCGTATGATTCAAATGGTAGGTTGAATTACTTTGTAGGTAGAAGTTTCTATGAAAGTAATTTCAAACATAAAAACCCACAAGTATCAAAAGATGTAATTGGATTTGAATTATTTATCAATTGGGATTTTCCTATTATAATATGTGAAGGTGTTTTTGATGCTATAGCAATACGCAATAACTCAATACCATTATTTGGGAAATACCCACAATCAAATATAAAAAAGAGTATTATAAAAAATGGTGTAAGTAAAATATATCTCGCATTAGATTCAGATGCACTAAAAAATTCAGTAAGATTTGCAGAAGAATTGATGAACAATGGTATAGATGTACATCTTATAGAACTTGGAAATTCAGACCCATCTGAACTGGGATTTGATAGTTTTTACGAATTAATGAAAAATACTAAAAAATTAACTTTTAATAAGTTAATGGAATACAAACTAATGAATGTATGCTAGAACCAATAAAGATTGATTATAAGGGTAATATAAGCAAAATTTACCATATTGCCGATGTACATATACGAAACCTTAAACGACATAAAGAATATAGAGAAGTTTTTAATAGACTATACAATTACATTTCAGATACGAAAACCAAAGAATCTGTTATTGTATTAGCCGGTGATATAGTCCATGCTAAAACTGATATGACTCCTGAAGTTATAGAAATGACTCAAACATTTCTAAAAAGACTATCTGATTTATTACCAACAATATTGATACCGGGAAATCACGATGCTAATCTTAATAACCCATCCAGAATGGATGCTCTTACACCAATTGTAAATGCTATAAACCATAAAAACTTACATTACTTAAAAGATAGTGGTGTTTGGCAAATGGGTGGTATTTCATTTTCACATACATCTGTATTTGGTGATTCTAAAAATATAATAAAATCAAACGATGTTAGTGGTGATTATAAAATAGCATTATATCATGGGCCTGTTAATAACGTAAAAACAGAACATGGATTTCAGATAGAAAATAAGAATGTAAATATTGATTCATTTAATGGTTACGATTTAGTACTATTAGGTGATATACACGTTCCAAATCAATCTTTAAATGATAGTGGAACTGTTAAATATTGCGGTTCAACTATCATGCAGAACCACTCAGAAGCTAAATATAGTGAACATGGTATTTTGGTATGGGATGTTGATACTAAAAAATCTGAATTCGTACCAATACATAATGATTATGGATATGTTACTTTAGATGTACAAGATGGTAAAATAATTGGTAATCCTAAGATACCAACTAAGCCGAGAATACGAATCAGAGCTAACAACACAACACAATCACAGTTGGATAAAATAGTTACCAATACAAAGACAAATTGTAAGGTACAGGAGCTATCCATACAAAAAGTACTTAACGTAAATGAAAGTACCAATAAAAAATCAAGCTTATCAATTCATAATTTGGATGATGTTGGATTTCAAAATAAACTTATTAAAGACTTTTTGAACGATAAACTTATCCTAAGTGATACGCAGATTGATATAGTAACATCAATAAATACTGATATTAACAACAGAATCACTAATAACAACAAGCTTAAAAATATAATTTGGAAACCTAAGCGATTTGAATTTTCAAATATGTTTTCATATGGTGAAAATAATATCATTGATTTTCAAAATTTAAATGGTACTTATGGTATATTTGCGCCAAACGCAAGTGGAAAATCATCATTATGGGATGCTTTATCATTTTGTATATTTGATAAATGCTCAAGAACATCAAAGGCTGTTGATGTATTAAATAACCAAAAATCACAATTCAGCTGTAAGTATGTTTTTGAAATAAATGGTATGGATTATTACATTGAGCGAATTGGTAAAAAATCACCCAAGCGGGGTACTGTAAAAGTTAATGTCGATTTTTACTGTATTATAGATGGTGAAACACATTCATTAAATGGTGAAGAGCGTAGGGAAACTAATTCAATAATAAGACAGTATGTTGGTTCTTATGATGAATTTGTATTAACAGCCATGTCAAACCAAAATAATAGTGGTGGGTTCATTAATAAATCACAAAAAGAAAGAAAGGAGCTATTAGCTCAGTTTTTAAATATCAACGTATTTGAAAAGTTGTATCAAATAGCTAGTGATGATATAAAAGAACTAAGTGCTTTGGTTAAGGATTATAAAAATAGAAACTTACCGGAAAAACTATCACAAGCAAAAATTGAATTTAAAAAGCAGAATGATATATTATCAGATACTAAATCTAAGTTGAATAAATTAAAATCAAATAGAAGTTACTTATCTAATAAAATAGAAAAATTATTATCCGAAATAAAACCAATTGATATAACCAATATCAATATAGAAGATTTAAATACAGAAACAGATAATCTTGAAAACGAACTACAAACTAAACAAATTCAATTCGATGGATACACAGATACACTCGCTAAAAATGGTGTTACTTTAAACTGTTTGAATATGAAATATTCTAAATTTAACATTGAATCACTAAAAGAAAGTTACACCACATATCAACATTACTCCAAATTATTAGGTAAAATTCAATTGCAAGTATCTGAATTGGAAAATGATATGTTACATAAGCAAAAACACTTAGATGGTATTGGGTCTTTATCTTTCGATGATGGGTGTAAGCATTGTGTAGCTAATAAAAATACACCATTCGCAAAGCAAGCTAAAAATTTAGAAAATGAAATTAGACTTATAGCTATGAAATTACTTACGCTTGGTGGTGAATTCGATAGTGCATCTAGTATGGTTAAAAAGCATGATGTAACGGATACACTAACAGAAATAAAGGATTTGATGGTATCGATATTAGAGCTTGAAAATGAAATTGATAGGCTGAAACTAATATCTAATTCTTGTAAATTGGAATTACAAAATCTAAATATTTCACTAGAAGCTACAAATCAATCCATTCGTAATTGGATAGCCCAAAAAGATTCAATTCAATATAATTCAAAATTAAATGAAAAGATAAATGAACATAGGCTGTCATTAAGTGATATGGATGAATCTATAAGTGAAATAAATGAATCTATAGTTGATATTAGTGGTAAGGTGAGTATATCCACCAATACAATCGAAAATATAAGTACATCAATTGATACGCTTGAAACTATGGAAAACAAGTATGAAGGTTATGAATCATACCTATCATGTGTAAAGCGAGACGGTATACCATATCAATTAATATCCAACATATTACCAAAGTTAGAAATTGAAATCAACAACATATTAAATCCATTAGTAGATTTTCAGATACTACTAAATACTGATGGTAAAAATATAAATTCATATATAGCATATTCTGATGATAAATATTGGCCATTGGAATTATCAAGTGGTATGGAGCGGTTCATATCATCAGTAGCAATTAGAACAGCACTAACGAATGTATCAAACTTACCACGACCTAATTTTATAGCTATTGATGAGGGGTTTGGTTCATTAGATAGTGGTAACTTCAATTCATTATATTTATTGTTTGATTACCTAAAAACACAGTTTGATTTTATAGTTACAATATCTCACATTGATAAAACACGTGATATGGTTGATAAGATAATAGATATTAATAAAATAGATGGTTTTTCCACTATACGATATTTATAATTAAGGAGAATAAATGTCATTAACATTTAAAAAAGAACAAAGGGAAAATTTACAAAATTTAGAAGTTTACATTGATGATAAAACACCACTATCACCAAACTTTTTCAGAGTATCTGATGTCCCGCAAATACTGCACAAGGGTAAGAATCTTTTAAGGATAAAAGTACATCCAACAAACCTTGTTGATGGCTCTAAAATATTGATTGATGTTAGGGATTCTAATGGAAATCCTATATACTTTGAAATACCAGATTATATAGAAGATGATAAAAGTAGGGTTATATCAATTTGGATATACCATAATAATGGTGATGATAATACACCAAATGGTAATGCAACAATAACTATTGTTGGTGAAAGTAAAGTAGATTTAAATGGTAATCCTATACCAGATAAATTCAAAGGTAAACCAAACATAAAGTGGGGTGTTAATGTTTTAGTGGATAGGGGTGGTAATAATATATCACCCGTAATATTCAATCCTACATCTACCCCAACACTAGTGGTATCTGAAAGTATCGAGTCATTTGAGAATTTACCAACTAGCGGTACAGAGCTAACTAAATTAAGTTCTGGCACAATCCGAGTATCATACCTTTATAAAGGAAATACAGCAGTAGCTCAGTTAATAGATGGTTCTACTTTTAATCAAGAAATGGTCGGACACCCACTTGATTTTAATACACCCGCTGTATTTAATAAAGCAACACCCACTACCAATATACCAAACCCAATATCACTTAATTATAATCCCATAATTACGTCCGTAGTTGACAGTAATACTGTTATATTAGATAAACCATACACTACTACATTTAAAGATAGAGTTAATTTAATACATACGTTTAATTCCGTAGATACTATAAGAGCATCCGTTAACTACTTTTCAACTGCATCGAATCAAACATCAGAAAACAAACGGTCATATGCTAATATTACATTTAGTAACGTAGACCCCATAGTTGGGTTGGTAGATAAGGTTAAAGTATTAATAAAATCAGATGGGTTACCAGGTGAATATGAACTATTACACGAAGTCCAAGTACCATTTAGTTCATCATTTACCATCAAAGTCCCAATACCATCAGAACATTTGAAAGATGCTAAAAAATTAAGAATTCAATACTTAAACTATGGCGGTGAAATATCAAAAACACTAACAACATCGGAGGCATATGTTTTTCAAGGGGGTAATTATTATTTTGCAGGAAACGATAATCTTGTAACGGGCTCAATGTATCTATCCAATGAAATTGGAAAGGGTATGGAAATGTCTGGTCGCTCGAGTGGGATAATTCAATCAGTTGGATACGAGGGTCAGATACGAGCCGCAGCTGGTTCTGCTCCTGGTGGATTCATAATATATTCTGGTAGTTTTACAATAGGTTCAGATTCGCTAAGTGGTGTTGGTTTACAATTGGTGGGTGGTAGCGATGATAGACATATGATATTCACAACTGCCGGTGGTGGTGTATTGGATATAAAAACAGATAAGTTCTTTGTAGGTAATACGGGTTCTCAATTCATAAGTGGTTCAGATGGAAACATAGAAATAAGTTCATCTAATTTTCACCTACAACCAAATGGTGATGTAACCTTAAATGGTACTGTAACGGCTACAGCAGGTGATATCGGTGGATTCACAATAACATCACAATCAATAGAATCTAAGTTTGAAATATCAAGCAGTATAAACGCCTTAGCTCTAAATGCAAGTGGTAGTATTAGTGGGTCTAACTTACTAATTAGGCAAAACTATGGTGGTACTTTATATGAACTTATAAACACCCAAGCTGGTGTAGCTGATTTTAGAAACTTAGGTCGTGTGTTAGTTCAAGATAATACCGAATATGTATCAGATGTAAATCCAAGTGCAGTTGTAGTTGAATATCCGGTTAGATTTTTAGAAGGTGAAACCCATATGGGTATATCGTTTCAAGCAAAAGGTACGGCTAGGGGGGTTGTATTAAGCTCACATAATGTTATAATATCAATAGCAAACGCCTTAACTGGTAGTAGTACAACTATCGATTACTACGATTCTTTCGAATCAACTTCAAATATACAAACATACCCGTTAAGTTCAACTGGTACTGGTATATCTACATTAACATCAAGCTATTCAATATCTCCGGGATTTGTTGCTGCCGCTATACAAGAAATACCAGCTGGTAGTTTAAATAAATACTCTAAAATTATATTCAGTTTAAGTACAGGAACATCGGGTGCTAATACTAGAATTAAAAACATAAATATATTCGCAACACGACAGTTTTCAGCTAATGCATCGAGTGGGGCTGTTTCTGACTCACCAGCGTTACCGGAAATACCAAGTTAAACGTAAACTTTTTAAAATAGTATTTATTATTATGGGAAAATTAATAAAAGAATGGGTTAAAAACATATTAACCGAAAATATAGAAAATAAAGTTGTAGTGTACGCTGGTAGATTTCAACCTTTTCATAAAGGGCATTATTTAACTTACTCACATTTGGTAAAGAAATTTGGTAAAGATAATGTTTATATTGGAACATCAAATAAAACGGATACTTTAAAATCACCATTTAAGTTTGTTGAAAAAAAACAAATAATGATGAAAATCTTTGGTATTCCATCATCCAAAATAGCTCAGATTAGAAATCCATATGCACCTAAAGAAATCATTGGTAATTTCGATTCGGATACCACAGCGTTTATAACGGTGGTTGGTGAAAAGGATAGGTATAGATTAAAAGGGAAGTACTTCGACCCATACCATCCTGATAAAATCCAAATGGGATATAAACAAAAGGGGTATGTTTATGTAGCGCCAGCTCTAAGCCCAATTAGTGGTACTGAAGTTAGAAAATCATTATCAAGTGGTAGTGAATCCAAACGTAAATCTGAATTCAAACGTATTTACGGTAAGTTTAATCCTAAAATTTTCAACCTAATAAGTGGTAAATTGTATAAACTTGAATCTGCTTTAGAATCGTTTCTAAGTACGTTTGATATAAACAAACTAATATCAGAATCGAATGTAGAACCCGGTGAGCCTGAAGAAGGATATTTACCACCTAATGATGTTAGGGTTATCGGTAAAAATAGTGCTAAAGGTAGAGGTGAGCCGTGGTTTGAAAAACTAAAATATACACAATTACACTTTCCAACAGCAGATAATATGTATCCATCTGAAATAGATGATGAAACTGAAGGATTACATGCTATAATAAAATCAGTATATAAAGTATATGATGAAATACCAGAATCGGAAAATTTTGTAACGATTAAAGAAGCATCAACAAATGGAGCTTTAGGTAATTCAATGGTAGATGATGGTCCTGGAATATTTTATGGAGATTCGAAATCATATAAGGTTATCAATGATGAAATTGCATTTAGACTTGGATTTCAAGTTATAGATTACATATTAAATCCAAATGGTGATGATATATATGCCGATGATAATCGTTCAATAGATGATGCTTATCCTGTATCATTTTTTCCATCTGGTGTAAGTGGTGTTAATGCTAAATCATATAAATCAATAAAAGATTCACCTGATTATCAAACTTGGAAAAATCATATTAATAATGTTGCTACTCAAGTCGGATATAAACTTGTTGAATTTTTGGGTGGAACACCCGTAAACGAATCATTACTTACAGAAGGTGGTGCATATGGGCATATGAATCATCCATTTGATATTGAAATGAATTTAACCTTTAGTGATTTGAAAAATATAGTTAGGGGTGCTCTAACCGGTAACTTAGAACTAACAAGAGAAAAAACCGATGGTCAAGCATTAGCTATAAGTTGGCGTGATGATATGGGTTTGATTGCTGCTAGGAATAAATCACACCTAAAAAATAGTGGTGAGGGTGCATTGGATATAAGTGGTATAGCTTCAAAGTTTCAAGGTAGGGGTGGATTAACAGATGCATATAATTTTGCTATGGTTGATTTGAGTAATGCTATCAAATCCTTATCAAAAGCTCAAAGAGATAGGATATTTCAACAAGGTTCATCGTTTATGAATTTAGAGGTAATTTATCCAACATCCGTAAATGTAATACCATACGGACAGCCGCTACTTATATTTCATGGTACAATGCAGTATGATGTGAGTGGTAAGGCAATTGGTGAAAATCAAAGTGCTGCTAGAATGTTAGCAGGTATGATTAAGCAAATAAATAAAAACATTCAGAAAAATTACACAATACAAGGGCCGCCCGTAACACAATTACCTAAATCAGACCAGCTATCAACTAAACAATCTAAATATCTATCAATGATTGATAAATTACAAAAAGAGTATGGGTTAACTGATAGTGATGGTGTTGCTGATTATCATCAAGCTTGGTGGGAAGTGTGGGTTGATGAAAATTCACCATCTACATTAGATAATAAAACTAAAATGGGATTAGTTAAGAGGTGGGCGTTTATGGATAAATCTTTTAGATTGGATAAACGAAACATAACAGATACGAATGTATTAGTTTGGGCTAAAAAAACTGATAAGAAAGACCAAAAGAAATTATCAAAATCTAATTTAAGAAAGTTTGAAGATATATTCTTAGGGGTTGGTGCTGATGTATTATCGATAATGAGTTCAGTTTTAACTGTAAATAGTGATACTGCACTACGAGCTATGAAAAAACGATTAGACCAGACTGTAAAAGATATCAAAAAGAGTGGTGATGTACGTAAAATAGAAAAATTAAAATTAGAATTAGAACGATTGCTAGCCGCAGGTGGTAAACAAAAATTAGTTCCAAGTGAGGGTATTGTATTTGTATATAAAGGTAATACTTACAAATTAACAGGCACATTTGCACCATTGAATCAGATATTAGGTTTAATGTATTATTAACATATTTATATAAAACAAAAACCAAAAGTTATGCGTAAATTAAAAAACATAAAAGCAGTTAAAGAAATGTTAGAGGGTAAACATAAAACCCAAACAAAGAAAACTGTATCATTTGATAAAAATAAAGAAGTAGTAAAAAGAAACGCTGGTGATGTATGGACTGATGAAGATGGTCAGAAGTGGGAACAAAAGCGAGGTTACAAAGTAAAGTTAGGTAAACTACATAAACTTAGAGATGATTTAAAAAAGTTTCCTAACTGTAGAAAGGATGTTTGTACTTGTACAGATGCTGGGCAAGTTGATTTAAAAATGAAAGCATATCATGGGATGTGTTTAGATTGTGTTATTGATATGGAACATCAATTAAAAATGGATGGTACATATGATGAATATGAAAAGAAAAAGTTATTAGCAAACGCAGAGGCGTGGTTAAAACAAGCTGAAATAGAAAAGGATATTTTAAAATATTCGATTGAAGCTAACTTTATAAATGAAGATGGTTCTATTGAAAAGTGGGGTGGTTTAAATAAAGATGAAGTGATAGAACGCATTGAAACAGGTTTCCAAAAATTCAAAGAGGATTATATCGGAAAGCTAAAAACCGAGTTGGATGAAAAAAATACTAAAGAATTACCTAAACAGTAGGTTCAAACATTATTATAATGAAGGTGTGGATGTTACGTTGTGTACAGAATACGCACTTTCAGATATTTATGAAGTGTTGTGTAATCAAACCCTAATGACTGAAGATTTAAGAAAATGGTTTGGTCAAGGTGGTGCTGGTGGAACAACTAAAGGTGGTTGGGATAGATATGGGGCTGAAGGTCAAAAGTTAGGTAAGTGTGGTGATGGTAAAAAAGGTGGTGCATATGCCGCGTGTTTATCAGCAGAAAAAGCTAGAAAATTAGGTAAAAAAGGAAGAGCCGCATTTGTAAGAAGAAAACGTGCAGCACAAAAGAAAAGTGGAGACACCAAAAAAGGTGGCGAAAATAAAAAAGGTCAAAAACCAACATATTCAAAAACAGGAACATAATGAATTTAAAAGAGTGGACTATATCATATATAGATAGTTTAAGAGAATCTCAGATTACAGAAACTTTAAAAATAATAAGACAATCAAAGGACTATTCAACAAATAAACCCAATTTGGTTGAAAAGTTAAATACATTATTAGAAAAGAATGTACCTACAAATCCATCAAAGTGGTCTTACTATAAATCACAAGCTAAGAAAAAGTTTGATGTATATCCATCGGCATATGCAAATGCATGGGCCGCTAAGAAATACAAAGCAGCAGGTGGTGGTTGGAAGAAAGAATCGGTAAATGAAGCTAAGTTCAGATATGACCCCAAGATAGATTATTTTGATGAATATGAACTACTACCACAAGAAGTACAAGATGTATTAGATGCACATGATTTCGATGATGATTCATATGCTGCTGCTAAAAAAACTATTAAGCAGTTAAACAAAGTAGGTTGGACTGCTGATTATGAATTGAGTGGGGATATGACTGACTTGAAACCATTGGGTGAATCAGTAAATGAAGTATCTTGGGCTGAAATGGAGAAGATTGCTGCTATACAAAAACAAATCAAAAAACATATACAAGACAATTACAAAGATTCCATTGATTATAATAAAAAGGATAGATGGATGAAAGGGTATTCAGATTTAGTTGGGCATTTTGGAAAAGAACTTAATAAGAAAAACCTAAAGAATATCGCTAAGTTGGCTAAACAAAAGAACGATAAAAAATTAATGAAATTACTATCAGATTTATCAAATATATAATACTACTATGAAACTGAATGAAGGTATAATATACAATGTGGAAAATAACGTACCACTACATAAGAATCCATACAGATATGGTTCAGTAACATTTTTTCAATATTTCAATGACTTAAGAAAACTTAAATTGGAATCTGTTAGTGATAATTTGAAATACTTTTTAGATTCTGATATTGGTAAAGTCGGCAGATATAAAGGTGAATCTGTATTATTAGATTTTCCAATACTATCGGAAGCTGAATATCAAGGTAAAAAAGTAGAACTAAATAAACCTAAACGTGGTGGTTCTAAAAAGTTCTATGTGTATGTTAAAAACAAAAAAGGTAATGTTATAAAAGTATCATTTGGTGCTAAAGGTGGTGGTGGTAAATTATCAGTAAAACTTAAAGACCCAAAAGCAAGAAAAGCATTTTCCGATAGACATGATTGTCCTAATAAAAAGGATAAAACAAAAGCTGGTTATTGGTCATGCGCATTACCAAGATATGCAAAATCATTAGGACTAAGTGGTGGTGGTAGATTCTGGTAATCCATATAACGAAATAAGTAAGGGTAATAACACTTACATTAGAGAATTTACAGTTGATACGGATTCTTCAGAATTGATATGGCATAGAGATAAAGAAGATAGGGAAGTTACAATACTAGAGGGTAACGGTTGGAAATTCCAACGTGATAACGGACTCCCAATTACACTAAATAAGGGTGATACTATATATATTAAAAAGAATGAATATCATCGTATAATAAAGGGTGATACTAATTTAAAAATATCATTACTAAAGAAATTTTAATATTTATACTAAAGTATCAATGTGAAGTACATAAAGGATATATTAATTATTGGGTTGGTTATTGTAATAATACTATTACGTAGTTGCGGCGGTGATGTAGAGCCTGTTGTAATAACTAAAACGGAAATAAAATACGATACAATCACCAATGAAATAACAAACTACACTCCAAAACTTACGACTCGTATAATCAGACAGGTAGATACCATAACAGATAGTTTATACATAGTAAAACATGATACACTATATGGTGATATTGTCATAGATACATCTAAGATTCTTGAAGATTTCTTTGCTAAATATGTTTACAAAGATACGCAAGACTTTGATTCAGTTAAGTTTGTAATCAATGATACCATATCAAAAAATCAAATACTATCACGTCGTATAGATTATACATTAGTTAGACCTACAATAACGATAACTGAAAAACATTTTATAAACAGGCGTGAATTTTATTTAGGATTGGGATTGATTGGTACACCACAGAGATTAAGTTTCATAGGACCTCAGATAAATTATAAAGATAAAAAGCGTAATTTATTTGGATTGGGTATTGGTATTGATAGTGATTTACAGCCGGTTATATCTTTACAATATTCATATAGAATTGGAAAATAGTATGGCTAAGAGTATAAAAGAATTAATACGAGATGAGTATATAAAATGCGCAAAAGACCCAATTTACTTCTTTAAAAAATATTGCTACATCCAACATCCAAAACGTGGTAAAATTTTATTCAATCTATATGATTTCCAAGAAAAGGCATTAAGTCAGTTCAACGAATACCAATATAATGTTATATTAAAATCAAGACAATTAGGCATATCAACATTATCAGCTGGATATTCATTATGGATGATGTTATTCCACGAAGATAAAAATATTTTAGTAATTGCGACCAAACAAGAAATAGCTAAAAACTTAGTTACTAAAGTTAGATATATGCATGAAAACTTACCATCGTGGTTACGTGGGAATACAATAGAAGATAACAAACTTTCACTTAGACTTGGTAATGGTTCACAAATCAAAGCAACATCAGCAAGTGGTGATGCTGGGCGTTCTGAAGCACTATCAATGTTAATTATAGATGAAGCCGCATTTATCAAAGGTATTGATGAAATTTGGGCATCATCACAATCTACATTATCAACGGGTGGTAAAGCGATTGTGTTATCAACTCCAAACGGTGTTGGTAATTTCTTTCATAAAACTTGGTTGAAAGGTGAAGAGGGTGATGAATGGAATCCGATTAAACTACATTGGACTGTTCATCCAGAAAGGGATAAAAAGTGGAGAAAGCAGCAAACAAAACTATTAGGTGATAAGATGGCAGCACAGGAATGTGATTGTGATTTTATATCATCCGGTTACACAGTTGTTGATGGTGAATTGCTAAAATGGTTTGAAGATACCCACATACAAGTTCCAATCGAAAAACGTGGTTTTGATGGGAATTATTGGCTATGGTCACAACCAAATTACACAAAAAATTATATTGTTGTTGCGGATGTTGCTCGTGGTGATGGCGCAGATTATTCAGCATTCCATGTAATTGATGTTGAAACTGTAGAACAAGTGGCTGAGTATAAAGGTAAGATAGAAACTAAACAATATGGTAATCTGTTAGTAAATGTTGCTACTGAATGGAATGATGCATTGTTAGTTATTGAAAATGCTAATATTGGTTGGGCAGTAATTCAAGAAGCAATAGATAGAAACTATAAAAACTTATACTATTCTTATAAGGAATTTGGATATGTGGATGAAAATATACATTTACAAAAGGCATATGATTTAAAAGATAAATCGCAAATGGTGCCTGGATTTTCAATGACAAGTAGGACTAGGCCGTTGGTTATATCAAAGTTAGATACTTATATGAGGGAGCGTGTACCAATTATACGTTCAAAACGGCTGATTGATGAATTATTTGTATTTATTTGGAATGGTAGTAGAGCAGAAGCTCAGCGTGGGTATAATGATGATTTGGTAATATCATTCTCAACATCGCTATGGGTTAGAGATACCGCCTTAAAACTAAGACAGCAGGGTATTGAGCTAAATAAAAGGGCACTATCTCTAACAACCAAAAATTCAGGTGTATTCAAAACTACATCTAAAAAAGCTACCGATATGTGGAATATGAAAGTTGGTAAAAACAATGAAGATATTCGGTGGTTATTGTAAATGTATTTTTTTCAATATTTATATTTTGTAAGATATTATTAACTAAATTATATTATGGCAGATAAATCATTATTCAGTAGACTTCAACGATTGTTTTCAACACAGGCGGTTGTAAGACGGCTCGGCAAAAACAAAATCAAAGTAGTTGACTCATCAAGACTTCAGAGCTCTGGTAATTCAGAAAGCTCATCTTACTATGATAGATATGGTAGATTACATGGTTCTAACTCAAAGAAGAATTGGCAAAGTACCAATGACCGTTTTAATTATCATTCTAACAAATTAGAACTTTATACAGACTATGAGGCTATGGATAAGGATTCCATAATATCATCTGTTTTGGATATATATTCTGATGAATGTACTTTAAAAAATGACATGAATGATGTTCTTAGAATAAATTCATCAAATGAAAAAATAAAGAAAACGTTAAATAATTTATTCTATGATGTTTTGAATATCGAATTCAACCTATGGGCATGGATTCGTGGTATGGTCAAATATGGCGACTATTATTTATATTTGGATATCGATGATGAATTGGGTGTTGTAAATGTACAACCACTCTCAGTATATGAAACTATAAGAGAAGAAGGTTATGATTTGGATAACCCATATTCAGTTAGATTTGAAGTAGAACAACACAACACAAATCACCACTCAGCTAAACATAATACAAAATACTTAGAATCATTCCAAGTGGCTCATTTTAGATTAATATCAGATTCAAATTTCCTACCCTACGGACGTTCTCTATTAGAAGGAGCGCGGAAAACTTGGAAGCAGTTAACCTTAATGGAAGATGCGATGATGATACATCGTATTATGCGGGCGCCTGAAAAGAGAATCTTTAAAATTGATATTGGTAATATACCACCTGGTGAAGTGGATACATATATGAGAAATATTATTGACCAAATGAAAAAAACACCATATAAGGATGAAAGTACAGGTGATTATAACTTGAAATTTAATCTTCAAAATATGTTGGAAGATTTTTATTTGCCGGTTAGGGGTGGTCAGAGTGGAACTGAAATCAATTCGTTAAGTGGTATGGAATTCGGTGGAATTGATGATGTTGAATATCTAAAGAATAGAATGTTAGCAGCACTTAAAGTTCCAAAAACATTTATCGGATATGATGAAGGTATATCGGGTAAAGCTACCTTAGCTCAGCAAGATATTAGGTTCGCTCGCTCAGTTGAACGAATCCAACAGATTGTACTTTCAGAACTAACTAAAATAGCAATAATACATTTATATTCCCAAGGATATACTGATGCAGACTTAGTGAACTTCAGTATACAATTAACAAACCCATCGGTAATATATGACCAAGAAAAAGCAAATTTATGGTCTGAGAAAATTAGATTAGCTAATGATTTGAAAGATAGTAAATTGATATCTCAAAAATGGATATATGAAAATATATTCAATATGTCTGAGCAAGAGTGGCAAAAAGAACAATATGGTGTTATCAATGATTTGAAATTAGGGTTCAGACAAGAGCAAATACAGAATGAGGGTAATGACCCATCGGTTACAGGTGAATCATTCGGAACACCACACGACCTTGCAACAATCCAACAAACAGAAAGTGGCGGTGATAGTGAAAAACCACAGTTTGAAAATGAAGTTCCAGATGGTGGTTGGGAAGGTGCTGGTAGACCAAAAGAGGGTGGTAATTACGCAACTGATAAATCACCATTTGGTCGTGACCCATTGGGAAATAAATCTATAAATAGTGAATCTACTAATGCTATGTTAGATTCTATGAAGATGAAGTTTAAAACTAAGAAAATTATAACAGAATCTTTAAAATCTAATGATAATGAAGAGGAAATTGATATGTTAGATGAAAAAAATATATTGGAATCTGATATTTAGTATATTTATAGTTAACTTATAGTTTGTAAAAATTGATGTAATATAATGAAAAAACTTAAACACAATAAATATAGAAATACTGGTGTTCTATTTGAGCTTTTGGTAAGGCAGATAGCTACTGATACTTTAAACAATAGAGATTCAAACGCTACGGTTATAATCAAAAAGTATTTTAGTAAGAATACTGATTTATCAAAAGAACTTAAATTATACCAAACTACAATCAAAGAAGTATTTAATTCAGAATATAAAGCTAGTGAATTTTTAAATATAATACTTAACGAGCGCTCTAAATTAAATACACAGTCATTAAATAGAGAAAAGTATAATTTAATAAAAGATATTAAAAATAAATATGTTTTAGAGGATTTCTTTAAATATAGAATTACAAACTATAAAGAAAATGCATCAATATATAAACTATTTGAATATTCAAGTAACGATAACCCTAAACAACATATAGAATGTAAATCAACTTTGTTAGAGCATATGACTGGTAAATCTAAAAAATCTGTTGTAGAATCGAAAGTAAATGAAAGTTATTCAAAACAGCCTAAAGAAGTTAGATTACTCGCTTGGAAGCTTTTAGTTGAAAACTTTAACGAAAAATACACAAATCTTACAAAGAAACAACGAAGTGTATTAAAGGAATATATTAATTCAGTAGATAATTCTGAAAAGTTGAAATCATTTGTTGTTAAAGAATGTAACATTTTAGAGTCTACTTTAAACAAAATCAACATAACAGATAATGTCATAAAAATAAAAGTGAATGAAGTCATAAAGCTTACATCTAAACTGAAAGAGTCAAAAATAATATCAGAATCGCAAGTATTATCATTACTTAGATATTACGAATTATACAAAGAATTGAAAAAGGTATATAAATAATGAAAAGTTTAATAAAAGAACTTAACGATAAATTTCAACAATATGAAGAAGAAGAATTGGATGAAGCGAATGTTACATCAAATTTAGATGGTGGTGAAGGTCCGCCAAGAACACCAATGGCATTTTCAAAATCTAACGATGAAGATGATTTGGATGATGGCGGTATTGAAGTTTTAGGATATAAAAAAACCAAAAAGTCTAACAAACATACAAAAGCAATGGAAGCTTTTGAAAATAAGATGGAATCATTAATCAACGAAATATCTTATAAAGAATACAAAAAAGATGATTCAAGAAAGGATTATCAAAAAATAAATGATTCAATCAAAAAGATAAATTCGATGATGTATAAAATGGAACGTATTGTAAACCAAAATTCAAAATTAAAACAAGAATCCGGTGTACATAACGGCCAATATTGGAAATCAACACAAGCTAGGTTTCAGAAAATATCTGAAAGAATGGTTAGAGTTGCACGAAAAATAAAAGAACTAAGCTCATAACAAGGGAATGATGAAACGACTATTAGTAGATACACAAAATTTCAGTTTAACAAAAGCACAAATAAACGAAGCAATCGCAGCAATCGCCACAAATGGTGGTAGGTTAATAGTAGAAGGTGTATTACAAAGGGCTGAAGCTAAAAACCAAAATGGTAGGGTATATCCAAAAGAAATCCTAATGCGTGAAGTATCTAAATACAAAGATAGAGAAATCAAAGAAAATCGTGCTTATGGTGAATTAGACCATCCGGATTCATCGGTGGTGGAATTAAAAAATACATCACATATAGTTAGAGATGTATGGTGGGATGGTAATGATGTAGTTGGTAAAGTTGAAATTCTAAAAACACCAGCTGGAAACATCCTAAAAGAACTACTAGAAGCTGGTTGTACAGTTGGTATATCATCACGTGGTATGGGTTCAGTAAAAGAATCAAAGGGTGGTACTGTTATAGTAGAAGATGACTTTGATTTAGTTTGTTGGGATTTTGTATCTAATCCATCTACACATGGTGCATTTATGAGACCAGTGAACGAATCAGTAACAACTACTAATAAATTAAAATCATATAATAAAATCAATAATATAATACGTGACATCATTTGTGAGATTGATGGCGTTTGTTGTTTATAATCAAATAGGAATCAAAAATGAGTATCAAAAAGAATAGAGAATTAATGGTCGACCAAATCACACGACTAAGAGGTGAACTTAAAGAATCAGTAAACGAAGCAATGCTTAGTCCTAAGGCCGCTAAAAAACTTAAAATAGGTAATACTATCAAAACCCAAAAAGGAACATATAAAATTACGGGTTATGGTCAAAAGACTGGTGCTACAATAAACTTTGAAGCTGAAAAAGATGGCCAACGATATAATTTAAGAGTATCACTTAGAGGTACAACAAGTATAGAAGTTGCAAAAGGTCGTAGTTTAAATTTCACAGATTCAGAAATGTTAGAATCAGTAAACGAAGCACGAATGAAAGAAGATGATTTTATGGATAGATTAGAGGATTATGCTTCTGATGTTATACCATCTAAAGACTACATTAAAAAATCTAAAAGAGATTTACTAAAGCAATTGATTGGTAATATGAGAACGGATAAAAAAGCAAAGGCTTTGTACACATATTGGAGTAAGAACAAAGGTAAGGGTTTATTAGATAGAATTGGGTCAATGTTTGAATCAGTAAACGAATCCAAACTTAACGAAGCTAAGATTGCATTCTTAAATGATAAACTAATTAATAGTAGAATTCAAAAGTCTGGATTACTACCATTGTTGGGTGGTAATAACAAATCACTAAGTAAGGATAAGGTTAAATTTACACAAGAATTAAATAGCTTTTTGAAAAAACTTTATAAAAAATACAGTACATTACCTATAAAATAATAAGGCACTAATGAAAAAACTAACAGAACTATTAAAAGAGTTTAAATCCCAAGCATACTTCAATGGGAATATGAAAATAGGCCAAGTATACTCTAACCCATACGCTCGTTCATTTGTAAATGAAAAGGGTGAGGAAATGCAAAGAGAATCAGAACTTAACATAGAACAAAAACAAGCGTTTTTAGAAGCAGTTAAATCATACAAAAGGTATAGTGAATCTATCTACAGAAATAGAGATTTAAAAGAGGTATACCAATCAATCAAAAACGTGGTGGAAGTAGCACAGAAAATGACTATTGATGAAACGCAAGATTGGTTCGATGGTGTTACTGTAGGTAGACATATGAAGAGAATGAATGAATCTTTTAAAGTATTTGAAAAAACACTTAAAGAAGTTTCTACACTACAACAAAGATTGGAATCAGCATACGATGAAATTGGTGAAGTATTAGGAAAGTACTACGAAATCAACGAATTGGAAGAGGGTAACGAGTTTGGTGCTGCAAGAGCAAAAGCAATCGCAGCAGGTGAAGATTCATTTGAAGTAGATGGTAAAACTTACAAAGTAACTGGTGTTGATAAAGAAGATAAAGAAAACGCTAAGAAATTCGTAGGTGAATCAGTAAACGAATCCACAAAACTAACTGATATACTTAAAAAAAGAATTAAATCAGTAAACGAAGCGGAAATTAAAGTTACTAACATGGATAAAGTTAGAGCAAGAGAAATTACAAAAAAATATGCACTTAGGGGTGGTTATAAAATACCGTATAAAGTAGCAAAGCGAGTAGTAGGTGGTCATGGTGATTTATCAAAAGTTAAAAGAACACTTATACATGGGTATGGGTTATCAGAAGATGATTTTTTGGAACTAGCAAATTTAAAACCAGGTGTACATAAACACATATATGATTTATTTCAACAAAAAATGAATGAATCAGTAAACGAAGCCAAAGATACTTATTTCGATAGTGCAACTGAAGCTGTAAATTATGCCAGAAAAATGATTGAAAAGCGTGGATTTGAAATTGATGAAGATGATTGGCAATCACAAATAGGACTAGGTGGTAGACATGGTAGAATTAGACCAGGCACAGAAAAAAATACCGATGCTACTATCGGATTATTAAAAAATGGTAAACCACAGCGAAAAGCATTACAGATTTCATTATATGGTATGCCAAGTGGTAAGTATGAATTAACATACTATGTAAACTAAGTTTAATTAATTAATTTTTAATATTTATATACAGTAAAAAAGAGTAAAACAATCATGAAAAAATTATTAGTATTAGTATCATTCATCATAGTATCATGTGGTGATACATCAAATGGTGATGTTTTGGGTGTAGAATTAGATGCAGTTAGTGTTACAAGAGATTGTAAAGATAGCTGTTCAGTAGATAGTTGTATACATAAATTAGATACATTAAATGAGGTAAAATAAATGAAAAAGGTATTAGATAAAGCAAAGGAAATACTAAAGCACAAATTCGCAGTGCCAGTTATATCAGTAGTATTAGCTATATTAATTACACCAATATCACCAATTTTGGGTGGTATGTGTTTAGGTGTATTATGTTATACAGGTGCTAAAATAATTATAGATTCAAATAAATAATAATGTCAGAAAGAAAGTTTTACAAAAAGGTTACAAAACAAGATATGATTGTATGGGGTAACCCAAGTGCAGTAAAAGTTGTAGATGGTAATTTGGAATTAGCAATAAAGTTTTGGAAGCGTAAGTTAAAAGACTCCGGCAAACTACAAGAATTAAAAGATAGACGATACCATATCAAGCCATCTGAAAAACGTAGAAAGCAAATTGAAAATCAAATTAGATTGACTAAATTTAAAAAATGATAAACACTTTTATCGTTTTTGATTAAACCATACTATTTATGGTAGTAATATCGTTTCCAAATAAGCGATTGATATATAAAACAACACATCTATTAAGATTTAAAATAATCTTATTTCCGTAAAAAATTTAAGGAGAATAAATGGCAAGAAGAGACTTGTTATCAGAAGCAATCGCAGATGCGAAAGCTGTAAAAGAAACTGCATTGGCAAATGCGAAATTGGCTTTAGAAGAAGCGTTCACCCCAAAACTTCAATCTATGATTTCTGCTAAATTAGCTGAAGAAATGGATGATGAGATGGACGAAATTGGTCATGAAAAAGAAGAAGGTTACCACGAAGAAGAGATGGAAGAAATGGGTCATGATGAAATGGAAGAAGAAATGGAAGAGCCGGGTGATGAAACTTTAGCGATGGCTGATGAAATGGATGATGAAGGAGATTTAGAAGAAATCCTAAGAGAATTAGAAATCGGTGAAGGTTACCACGACGAAGAAATGGAAGAAGAAATGGATGATGATTTAGAGTTAGAATCAATTATTCGTGAACTTGAAATGGAAGATGCACATGAAGAAGAAAAAGAAGAAGGTATGCATGAAGAAATGGATGATGATGAAGAACTTGATTTGGATGAGGTAATCAGAACTCTAAGAGAAATGGCACATGAAGAAGAAATGGAAGAAGAAATGGATGATGATTTAGAAGAAATGGGTCATGAAGATGAATTGGACGAAGCTTATAAAACTATTGAAAGTTTAAGAGCTACTATCAATGAAGTAAATCTTTTAAACGCTAAACTTCTATATACTAACAAATTATTCAGAACTTATGACTTGAACGAAAATCAAAAAGTTAAAGTACTTGAAAACTTTGATAGAACTTCATCTGTAAGAGAAGTGAAATTAGTATTTACTACATTGGCTGAAAATCTTAATGTAGCTAAACACAAGAAAACAGTTGTAAGAGAAGGTTACGCTTCAAAAAGTATTAAAAGTTCTGCTCCTAAGAAGCAAATCATAACAGAAACAAATGATTTATCTTCAAGATGGAAAAAATTAGCAGGATTAAAATAATTTTAAAAACATTTAATTTATTAAGGATAAGTAATGAACATAAGAAACATTTTAAATGAAGGTTCATCTCATACATCTAAACTAAGACAAGTAACAAGCAATTTAGTTAGAAAATGGGAAAAGACTGGATTATTGGAAGGGTTAGCATCTGAAATGGACAGAAACGGTGTTGCAACTCTATTAGAAAATCAAGCAAAACAATTGGTAAAAGAAGCATCTGTAAACGGTACTGTTTCAAACTCTGAAGAGTGGGCCGGTGTAGCTCTACCATTAGTAAGACGTATTTTTTCTGAAATCGCTGCAAAAGATTTTGTAAGTGTACAGCCTATGAACTTACCATCAGGTCTTGTATTTTATCTTGATTTCAAATATGGAACAGGTCAGCCTGGATTTACTACAGGTTCTGGTAGATTTTCACAAGCGGATTCTGTATTCGGTATAAGTGATACATCATCTGACCCATCGGGTGGATTGTATGGTGCAGGTAGATTTGGATATTCTATCAATGAAGCAGTAAATGCGGCATTACCATTATCATGTTCTACTGCGGCAAGTACAACTGCAACCACATTACATTCTGGAACATACCAAACGGCATCACTTGTTAGTGACCCATCCGGTTACAACTATGATACTACATTTTCACAATCAAATGCGGCAGCAATTACAGCCGGTACTGTATTTAAATTAACAATTAAATCAGCATCTCTTGCTGGGTTAGATACAAAGGGTATTCGAGCGTTTAGACTAGAAGGTAGTAACATTACAGATTCATTCCCACAATTTACTAAGATTAGTGGTGCAAACATTGATTTTGTTGTAAAAGGTACGGCTGCAAAAGCTGATGATGATATTTTTGTTAAATACCAAAAACAACCTACTGATATATCACGTGGTGATTTTGAACAAACAAAAGCTGGATTGGAAGCATCACCTGAAACTGATTTGGAAATTCCAGAGTTGAACGTAGAAATGAAATCAGAAGCAATTGTTGCTAAAACTCGTAAGTTGAAAGCACAATGGACACCTGAATTCGCACAGGATTTGAACGCTTATCATTCAATTGATGCAGAAGCAGAATTAACATCAATGTTATCAGAGTACATTTCGCAAGAAATCGATTTAGAAATTTTGGATATGTTGATTCAAGACGCTAAGACAACTGGATTTTGGTCAACGCAAGTAGGTCGTGAATGGAATGGTTCAGCATTTTCTGATTATTCAACAACTGCGGCACAAGCATCTTCATTCAATCAAGGACAATGGTTCCAGACATTGGGTACAGTAATTGCAAGTGTATCTAATAAGATTCACCAAAAAACACTTCGTGGTGGTGCTAACTTCTTAGTTGTATCTCCTGAAGTTGCTACTGTTATTGAATCAATTCCTGGATATGCTTCATCTGCTGATAATGGTGATGCACAATTCGCATTTGGTGTTACTAAAGTTGGCTCACTATCTAATAGATTCCAAGTTTACAAAAACCCATATATGAAAGAGAATGTAATTCTAATGGGATACAGAGGTAACCAATTCCTTGAAACTGGTGCTGTTTACGCTCCGTATATTCCATTGATTATGACTCCATTAGTGTACGACCCTAAATCATTTACTCCAAGAAAAGGTGTTATGACTCGTTACGCTAAGAAGATGCTCAGAGGAGAGTTCTACGGTAAAATCTTTGTAGATGGTTTACACAAAATTCAGTAATTAATTTATTGAAACATATTTTAAAAGAGTGGCTTTACGGTCACTCTTTTTTTATGCGATTTAATGAAACATTTTGACTATAGACATCGTATAATATAGTGTAGGGTGTTGGGAATTGTGGCTGTTATCATTGAATTATTTAAGTTAAAACATTATATATGAAATTTACAAAATTTGCAACAAAAGAAGAAGTAAAAAAATGGGAAGCTGAAGCACTTAAACCACTCCTTAAAGAAAATGATGAGCGAATGGTAAGGGCTTATGTTGATTGTATGGATGATACAATCATCTGTGGAATTTCAGATAACTTATGTAAGGAACGTATGTTTAACATAAGGCAAGAAGCAAAAGCTTATATTGAGCAGTTAGAAAATGGTTTTTTGAAATTTGAAAAAGAAAGAGTTTATCTTTATGATTTAGATGATAATCTTGTTTCTGATAAAATTGTTTTAGGTCAATTTGGTTATTGTTGGATTATAGAGAATCAAGATGGTTCTGTTAAATTTGTCGGTTGTCCAAAACGGCAGTCAACTCTAAATAAAAAAGGGTATAAAGCTAAAAGATACAGAATAACGTTCAAAGCAATTTGGAATGGTGGAACTACAAAACTCAAAATATTTACACGACCGATGTATAATTATGATTATATAGAACGTGAATTAACGGAGATTGATTTTAATCCACTTTACAATACTACTGATTCATGGGAAGAGCTTGTATGGAGAAATGATTCTTTTCATTCGAGTCGATTTGATTGGGTTAAGCGATGTGAAATAGCAGGCAGTTAGAAATAAATTATTTAATCTAAAGAGTGGCTTTATGGTCACTCTTTTTTTATGCCATATTCTAACCTTTAATATTTAATAAACCATATTTATAATAAAGGTTATTTTAAAACGGAGTAAATATGGCAGATAATAAATCTAAAACACCACCAAAGGGTAATGTACGATTTTCATTGAGTTTATCAGAAGAGCAGAAATCAGCTAAAGCACAAATATTAAAACATCCATTTAATTTTATAATAGGTAAAGCTGGCAGTGGTAAGACTTTATTGGCTTGTCAATTTGCATTGGATATGTTCTTCAAACGAAATGTAAATAACATAGTTATAACAAGACCAACCGTTTCAACTGAAGATAATGGATTTCTTCCAGGCTCATTGGATGAAAAGTTAGAACCTTGGTTAGTTCCAATTCGTTCTAATATGAGAAAGGTCTATAACAAGCCAGCGGTATTAGAGAAAATGGAAAAGGAAGAGGATATAGAATTAGTATCACTTTCACATTTTAGGGGTAGAACTTTTGAAGATTCTGTAATAGTAGTTGATGAATTTCAAAATCTAACAAAACAGCAATTAAGTATGGTATTGGGGCGTGTTGGTAAGGGCTCGACTATGATATTATGTGGGGATAAGTATCAAATTGATTTAAAATACAAAAACGATTCTGCTGTACATGAAGTTCCAAAATTAAAAGGTTGTAAATGGGTTTACGATGTTATATTAAAAGATAACCACAGACATGAATCATTAGATGAGGTGTTAAGGTTATTAAACGAATATTAATATGGTACATATTTATAATAAAACGGAGACTTAAATGGCAGTAAACATTCCAATATGGCCGGGCTCATCATCTTTCTTTGCAGGGGATACACCATTCGGATATTATGATTTAGATACAGAGTTTATTAATGATGTTGATAAAGTTTCATCTTGGTGTGCTAAGCGCTTAGGATACCCGATTGTTGATATAGAATTGCAAGATATTAACTTTTATACTTGCTTTGAAGAATCTATAACTGAATATTCATCACAAATAAATCAGTTTAACATACGAGAAAATCTATTAAACCTAAAGGGCGCACCCACAAGTTCGAACTTATCACAAACGGAGCTGAATGGTAATCTTGGTGGGTTGGTATCACTAGCGAAAGATTATGGTAGTGAAGCTGGTAGTGGGGGTAGAGTAACATATTATACCGGCTCATTTACACTATCACAAGGTAAGCAGGTGTATGATTTAACAGATTCATCATCAGTATCACTTGAAAATGGTACTGCCGGTGTTGATGATATTGAAATAAAGAAAGTATTACACGACGCGCCACCTGCTATGGTTAGATATTTTGACCCATCCAGTGATATGGGTATGGGTTCTGACCAAATGTTAGATTCGTTTGGATTTGGAAATCAATCACCGGGCGTATCATTTATGATGCAGCCGATGTATGATGATTTACTTAGAGTTCAAGCAATTGAGTTTAACGATATGATACGTAAATCTCAATATGGGTTTAATATACAGAATAATAGAATACGAATATTCCCAATACCACTTAAATCTGATAATAACACCAAAGTACACTTTCATTATATATTAAATAGCGATAGAACTAATTCAGTTGTATCCATTGGCACGGTATCTGATTTTTCAAATGCGCCTTTTGATAGAATCGTATATAAACAAATCAACCATGTTGGTAAACGATGGATACAAAAATATACATTGGCATTAACAAAAGAAATGCTAGGTGCTGTAAGAGCTAAATTTAGTTCAATTCCAATTCCAAATGCGGATATCACATTAGATGGCTCTGATTTAAGAAGCGAAGCCGCAACTGAAAAGGAAATATTAATTTCAGAACTAAGAGAGAACTTAGAAGCTACATCTAGGAAAGCACTATTGGAAGCACAGCAGCAAGAATCTGAAGCGATGGAACAAACACTCAATAGAGTTCCAAGAGCAATTTATATTGGTAGTTATTTATTACCACTAATTGGAATGTTTGTATGAGAAAAGTTTGGTTAAAAGAAGATGGGTATTTTATCACATATTGTGAGAATTGTGGTTGTAAAAAGAAAAACAAAAAACGACCATATGGTATAAAATATTGTACACCGTGTGGTGTTAAGATTGGTGGAAAACTTACAAGTTCTAAAATTGATTATTCATCTAAGTTAAGAAACAAAAAAATATCAAAGGGTAAAGCAGAATGGTGGGCATCACAAGATAAATCTATATTAGATATGTGGTTATCTGATTATAGGGGTAGTGATAAGCACATTAATATGTGTAAATCAAATCAAAAGAAAGCTACAAAAGCTGCGTTAGGTATAAAACAATCTAACCCTGAAATTGAATTTGAAAATAAATTGAAATCTGAAGGTATAAATTATAAAAAACAACATTATGTTGGTAGGTATCCATTTGATTTTTATTTACCAGATGAAAACTTATTGATAGAAATTGATGGTGAATTTTACCATCCACTTACAGAAGAAGAGTGTATATACGATATGCAAAAACATAATTTTGAAAGAGATACGAAGAAAACTAAAGTTGCGTTGGATATGGGTTATAACTTAAAAAGGATACGAGTATAATGGCATTATTTGGTGGAAATAGAGATGCTAGTTTATTTAGGCATTTAAACAAAGAATTGATTAATGATATAATAGATACGGAAATTTATTATTACAAAATAATAATAGATGAAACTAAGACTAATATGTATGGTGAAGGTAAGGATAAAACGTATTACAGTCCAATTAAAATACCAACATTAATAGATAGAAGTAACGCTGAGTTTACATTTGATGAATTTGGAACATCATATACTCGTGGTGTAACATTCGCATTTTTAAGAGATACTTTAGTTGATAAAAATGTATTTCCAGAAATTGGTGATGTTATTGAATGGAATAATGAACATTTCATAGTTGATTCAAATACACAAAATCAGTTTGTAGCTGGTAAGAATCCAGATACATGGGATGGTGGTGATACACAAGGTTATAATGTATCTATAATACTAAATACACATACCGCTAGAAAATCACAATTAAAGATACGTGATGATTTTAGATTTGGTATAAATGATGATAATAATGATTTACCAATAGGAATATGATATGTCTAGAAAATACAGAACGCCATCTGATAAGGTAGATTTAAAAAGAACTGAAAGCTCATTTTCGGATGATGTAAAACTAAATAAAGCAAGGCAAATAAGAAGAAACGATGATACCAAAAACATTTCAGTAGGTATCTATGATATAGATTTAGCATTTAAAGATTTCTTGGAAATGGATATAAAGCCAACTATAAAGGAAGATGGTAAATTTATACCAGTGCCGGTGTTATATGCTAGTTCTGAAAATTGGGTATCGGCTCAAAAGAATGGGTATGTGCGTGATAATAATGGTAAAATAATTACACCATTAATAACATTTAAAAGAAACTCCGTAGATGTAAACACAGACTATGCTAAGTTAAAGGTTTTGACTGATAATGATACATCAAGAACATTTGTAAGAAAATATACAAAAGAAAACAGATACGATGCGTTTTCACAATTGATAGACCAAAAGCCAGTAAGTGAATATTATGTGGTTGATACACCTGATTATGTAAATATATCATATGATGTTATTATATGGTGTGATTATATGGAAGATTTAAATAAATTGGTAGAGCAGATTATTTATTTTCAAGGTGGTACATTTGGTCAGAGATATAAATTTGAAATAAAAGGTGAATCATATTCCTTTGAAACCACAAACGGTGTTGGTGATGAACGTATTGTAAGAAGTAATGTAACATTAACAACAAAAGCATATATCATACCTGAAAATAGAGGGTATAGTATCAATACACAGAAATCATTTGGTACATCCAAAATTGTATGGAAAACTAAATTAGATAAATAACTTAATGGTATATTTATTATATAAAAGAGAACACACTAATGGCAGCAGGTAAATATTCATTCGTAATAGAACAAGGTAGCACTGTAGACTTTGAAATAGTTTACAAAGATTCAAATTCAGATGTAGTAGATTTGACTGGATATCAAGCTAGAATGCAGATACGACCATCAATTGGGTCACCCACAGTACATATGACTTTATCATCAAGTTTAGACCCATGTGGTACAGGTCTAAATATGAGTGGTTCGAGTGGTACTAACCCACCTACATCAGGCTCAATCGGGTTATTTATATCAGCAGCATCATCATCTTTATTAGATTTTAGTGAAGCTTTTTATGATTTGGAAATTGCATCTGGTAGTGGTAATTGTTCTATTGTTACACGAATATTAGAAGGGAAAATCCGATTATCTAAAAACATAACGCTGGGGTCTTATTAATGGCTGGTAAAATAGATGTAAATGTAAATCAGAATAATAATCAAGTTATTTTAACTCAAAATACAACTAATGTTGTTGAGGTTAAAACGCTCGGACCACAAGGTCAGCGTGGTGCTGATGGTATATCACCACAAGGTACAATATCATCATCAGCACAAATAGCAAATGATATTAGTGGTTCATTTACTGAAATAAGTGGCAGTCTTAGTAGTAGGGTTTATACCTTAGAATCTGGACAATTCACCAATATAACCGCAAGTGGAACTATTAGTTCAAGTGCAAATATATTCGGTCTAACGGGCTCATTTGGAAAGCTTATAGGGGATGGTAGTTCGTTGATAAACTTACCATCATCCGGTGGTGGAAGTGGAATCTTTGCAGTAACGGGTTCAAGTCAAAATACAACCAATGATTTACAAGTAACTGGCTCATTAACTGTTAGTGGTGTAATACGTGGTTCTACATTTAGTGGTAGTTTTTCTGGTGATGGTAGTGGTATAGCTAATGTAACTTCCACAGTACCACAAGGTACAGTATCATCATCAGCACAAATAGCAATTGATATTAGTGGTTCATTCACAGCCCCATCTGCATCATTTAGTACACGTGTAACTACATTAGAAACATCGGGTGGTGGAAGTGGAATCTTTGCAGTAACGGGTTCAAGTCAAAACACAACTAACAACTTACAAATAACGGGTTCGTTAACTGTTAGTAGTTCTATAACCGCAAGTGGAAATATAAGTTCAAGTGGGTTTGTTCAAGGAAATATAGTAAAAGCACCTGAGTTTCAGATAGCATCTGGAAGTCAAGGAGTGGGTCATCATCTATTAGCTATTTTTGACAATGGTGCTATTCGATTAGGATATGAAAATAATACACCAATCAGTTTAGGTAAAAATGGTTTAAATTCTATAGAACTATTGGGTATTGTAACGGCAAGTGGTGATATTAGCTCAAGCGCATCAATAATTGGATTGAGTGGTTCGTTTGGTATTTTAAAAGTAGAAGGTAGTGGTTCTAATATTTTAGAAGTGGTCGGCTCGGCTGGTGATTTATTTACTGTGTCAGATTCTAAGACTGGTTCATTATTCACCGTTACAGATATATCATCAATACCGCAATTTGATATACATTCTAATGGTGATGTATTAATAGGTTCAACACCTACTAGCCTATACACAACAACACAAATACTATCCACAAGTACAACACTTACACAATCGTTATTTTCAATAAATACATCATCATATGATGGTGCTTTTTTTGACTACACGTGTATATCTGCATCAAATATGCGAGCTGGTAGTATAACATCCGTATGGAATTCTGGTGGGAGTGGTGTTGTATTTAATGAAACTACAACGGCTGATATAGGTAACACATCTACATTTAATATATTGGTAAATATATCACAATCAAAAGCACATTTACAAGTACATACAAGCGGTGGTTGGAAAGTAAAAACAATTATTAGAATTATATAAAAATTATAAATATGTCGATAACAATAGGTACACCAAAAACTACAACAAATAATTTACTTTTTTATTTAGATGCTAATAATCCTAAGTGCTACACAAGCGGCTCATCGTTTTGTGATAATATCATCGATAACTCTACAGAAAAAACTAATACATTAACAAATGGCACATCGTTCAATGGTAGTAGTTTTGTATTCGATGGTAATAATGATTACATAAATTTAGATTTATCAAACCTACCAACGATATCAAACACATACCCATATTCGATTGAAATCCTTTTCAAATCTGATGATATATCAAATAACGATAGGTTATTTAGTAAAGTTAATTCAATAAGTAGTAACGACGTGTTATCTATAGGGATAGTATCCGGTGGCTTACCCAAACTGAAAATATATGATGGAAATTCTGAAATAACCACAACCAATACCATTCTTGCTAATAATGTATGGTATCATCATATCATCACATTTAATACATCTGGTACAACCACAACGAGTTATCTTAATGGTGAATTTGAACTAAGTACGACTGTATATGCTACTGCACCCATAGCCTTTTCAGATATGGGGCTAGGTGCGTCATATAATTTACAGTTTGGTGGATTTTGGGATGGTGAAATTAGTATATTTAAAATATATAATAAAGAATTATCACAATCGGAAGTTACACAAAATTACAATGCTATAAAAAGTAGAATGTAGGTTTGTGTTTAATATTTTATATTTATGTAAGAGTATTAGTTGGAAAGTGAAAACTAAGTAAATATGGCAAATGAATTTATAATAAAAAATGGATTCCATTCTAAAGGCAATTCAAATGTAACTGGCTCATTAAATATTAGTGGAACTATAAGTGGTGATGGTTCTGGTATAACAAATGTAGTGGCATTGGGTACGATATCATCATCAGCACAAATAGCAAGTGATATTAGTGGTTCATTCACGATACCAAGCGCATCATTAGCAAGTAGAATAACTGCAGCTGAGGTAGTAACCGCAAACCCACTAGTATCATCATCAGCACAAATAGCAAGTGATATTAGTGGTTCATTTTCAACTATTACTACATTAAATAGAATTGGAGATGGTAGTATTGGTAGTGAAAATACACCAGTAACAAAGTCATATGTGGTAACAGTTTCATCCAAAACACAAAATCACCCATATTCTGGCTCAGGTTCAACAAATGGGTATTTAATAAATGGGATTGAGTCACCATATCTTAATGTATATGTGGGTAAAAGTTATAAGTTTAATCAATCTGATGATACTAACGAAAACCATCCGCTTAGATTTTATTTAGATTCCGCAAAAACAACAGCGTACACAGCGAATGTTTCAACAAGTGGTACACCCGGTGATTTAGGAGCACTGACTCAGATATCTATAACAGATACAACACCATCGGTTTTGTATTATCAGTGCTCAAGCCACGCACTTATGGGTAACGCACTTTATATCATAGGTAAGAGTATATCAACGAATACTGAAATCACTGGCGCATTTACTGAAGCAAGTGGTGGTTTTAGTACACGCATCACAACGTTGGAAAGTGCACCATCTGGTATATTTGTACCGACTGGCTCAAGTCAGAACACAACAAACTCAGTTGAGATAACCGGGTCTTTAAAAGTAACAAATACAATTAGTAGTAGTTTTATTGGAAACGGGAGTGCATTGACTAATATAGTAGCATCTGCCACTCCAGCTGGTCCTAACACATCTATTCAATTTAATAATAGTGGTACTACAAGTGGTAGCTCACAATTCACATTAAACAAAACAAATGGACACGTTACAGCCGTCGCGTTTAGTGGTAGTGGTGCTGCACTAACTGGCGTATTAGCTGAAATAGAGCGATTTTATTTACATCGTGTAGAAACTATTAATAATCCAACTTCATCATATATTGAATATTTCTCAAAACCACAGAACAGTACAGAACTAGAAAATACAGCGAGTGTCTCTGGTGGTACGTACTTTTTAGAATGTTCTGTATTATGTAGAAACACATCACTTGGGGGTCGTGTATTTATAAATCCTAAAATTGATTCAACAAATGTATTTAGTAAGCCATTTGCTAGAGAACCTAAAAGTTCAGAAGATATATTTTATGTATCTGTAAGTAAGCGAGTTACGTTATCAGCGGGTGATAGGACGATACAATTACAACTAGCCAATAGTGGGAGTGGTAACGCTAGAATATTTGAAGCTAATATTCAATTAACAAAGGTATAATATTATGATAGAATTTTCAGAATTTAATATTACAAACGTAACTGGTTCACTCGTTATAATATCAAGCTTAGATACTTTCAACTTACCAAGTGGCTCTGTTAGGGATGTATTTTCATCGGAAAGTGGTTCATTTTCAATGGCTGATGTAGTTAATAATACCGAAATAGAGAATTTATTACAAAGTGGTTCAATATCAATAGCTGATGAAAATGGTGGCGTAGTACAAACAACAACTCCGTTATATGGTCATGTATATACGGTTATACAACCAGCTGCGATAAGTACTACACAAAACAACTACAACCCTGATGGTTGGTACAATTCAAAATTAATTTACATTCAACCTGATACAACTACACGATATATAAGCGGATTTCAAAAAACGTATCATGGTGATTTTAAAGTAATATTTAATAACTCGGTTTATAGTTTAGGGTTGTTACATAATAGTTCTAACAGCCTAGCAGAAAATAGAATTTTACCATCTGAGCTAACAACGTTTAATCTTAAAAAAAACAGTTCAGCAATTATTTACTATGATTCAATAGTAAGTAAATGGAGAACGCTATCAGATGAAAAACCATAAAATTATTTAAATGTCAAAATTTAAAAAAAAAAATAAAAAATGGCAACGTAAAAAATTAAAAAAAAGTAGGTTGGTTAGTAATGAAATCTTACAAAATAACAGGGGTATAATGCATTTATATAGAAAAGATATCGGAATAGTATTTATAAACGAGCAAGTTAGTGGAGTATATCCATATAAATACAGCGATGAAGATTTAGATGGGTGGGTTAATATATCTATAGAAGATGGTATAGTAAACAATGACTTGTATGGCGGCTATGCTGCTGATTATGTACGAGCTACTAAGGAGATTGCACTATTATTTGAGGCTAAGCGCGGTGATACTGAGTTAGAAAAATGGGGTGAATGCACGGATGCGGAGCGAGTATGTTTAGCTAAACGAATGGTGGTTAATTCAATTACCCTAAGACTGCAAGTATTCAATTCAACTGAGGACTCTGCCAACTTTACCCAACACGCTGAAAATTCCATAGATTGTAGACAGACTAGAACTGATACTGCTAAAATACAAATGGGATATCAACTCACTATAGCTGACAGGGTGGATTTATTTAACTCAATTCAACTATTGATAGTCTCGTATGTAAACACAAATGATGCTAGTATCATAACGTGGATGCATTCTGATGATGGGTTTAGAGCAAAGCGATATTACACTACACAATTAGAAAATACATTTACAAAAACCGTTGAAAACGGAATTTACTAAAACATTTAAAATATGAAAGAAACACAAGTTATAAAATTCACAGATGGTGAAATGAAACAAATTAATGATTTCAAAACAAAATTTTCAGAAATAACTGCTAAACTTGGTGAAGTTGAAGTGGAAACTATATTGGTAGAAAAACAAATGGAATCATTAAAAAAATACAAAGATGGTCTTAAATCGGATTATATACAGTTAAGAGAATCTGAAGTTAAGTTAGCGAGTGATTTAAAGAAAAAATATGGCGAAGGTGAGCTGGATATAAATACAGGTATATTTAAATCAGTTAATTCGTAATCGTTTTGTATCAATTCAATATACTTATAGTATATACACAACAATAATAATCAAGGAGAAAATAAATGTCTGAAAGAATAGTAAGTCCTGGTGTATTTACACGAGAAAAAGATTTATCGTTCCTACCACAAGGAATTGGAGAAATAGGGGCTGCGCTTATCGGCTCTACAGTAAAGGGACCAGCATTTGTACCAACGCAGGTTGAATCGTTTCAAGAATACCAACAAATTTTTGGTGGATTAACGGAAGATTCATACCTACCATATACAGCTAAAACCTACTTAGAAGATGCTGGTACTGCTACAATTGTCAGGGTTTTGGGTTCAAGTGGATATACCTTAGAAAATCCAATCGCTTTACAAATATCATCATCACAAGGCCAGAAAGTTGCCGCTATATTACATCCAACTTTTAATGTAATATCTGATACTGATGTTTTCATAAAAGGGGCATTAACTGACCATTTAGGTTCAGCAAATGTAACCGCATCTTTGTTTTCATTAACATTATCTGGTTCAGAAGTATCTGCTGCAAGTTTTACGGCATCATTAAACCCAACAAACACAAACTACTTTACAAAAACATTTGGGTTTTCACCAAGAGGTAGTCAAAAAGCATATACTTACGCTAACTTTAAAACATTCCAATCAGCATCATTTGCTACGGGTGAATTAGTAACGGTTACCGCTATAACGGCATCTGATATAGATTATACAAAAGCATATGCAGAAGCATCAACACCATTTATCACATCTCAAAAAGTTGGTGGTGTTACAACTAATTTAATTAAATTCCATACTCTATCACATGGTACGGCAACCAACTACGAATTCAAAATTGGTATCCAAGATATCAAAGCAGCAGGTACAGTACCCGGTTCTGAATATGGTTCGTTTTCGGTAGTAGTAAGAAGAGTTGACCAAGATAAAATTAATGGCTCACCATTTGTAGGCGTTACTGATTCAGATATCAGACCAAACATAGTTGAAACATTTCAAGGTGTAAACTTAGACCCTGATTCACCTAACTACATTTCAAGAGTAATTGGTGATAAATACATAACTGTTGATTCTAATGGTAAACTTTCAACAAATGGTGATTATACAAACAATAGTAAAAACATTAGAGTTGAAGTATCAGCTGGTGTTACAAACAAAGGTATAGACCCATCATTAGTACCATTTGGATTTGCGGCACTACAAAACCCGTTTGGAAGTACATTAACAATCCCAAATCCAACTTACGTTTCAGTACAAACTATTAATAGTATATACAATGCTAAGAAGTTCTTTGGTTTTGATTTTGATTTATCGGTAACTGATAATTTATCATTCTTACTACCAACACCGGATTCATCAACAGCTACAGTTGGTTCGGCATTTAACTTAGGTGATTTAAACCAATCAGCAGATGCTAACTTTCCAACATCGGCATCACCATATAGTGGTTCAATAGATTTAACTACGAATACAACATTGGCATCTAAGAAATTCTTAGTTCCATTTCAAGGTGGTTTTGATGGATTCAAACCAAGTAGAATTGTTTCAGTTGGTTCATCAATTACCGCTGGTAATACACAGGGATATGATTGTTCATCAGCAACTGCCGCAGGTACGGTTTCATTTAGAAAAGCTATAAACGCAGTATCTAATCCAGATGAATTTGATATGAATATGTTAGTAGTACCTGGGCTGATACATAGATTACATAGTTCAGTTACAACATTCGCTAAAGATACTTGTGAAGATAGACAAGATGCGTTCTTTGTAATGGATGCAGCAGCATACGCTGATAACATATCAACGGTTGTGAATACAGTTCAATCATTTGATTCTAATTATGTAGCAACCTACTATCCGTGGGTTAAGATATTGGATACTGATAAAAATAAGCCAGTATGGGTTCCGCCATCAGTTGTACTGCCGGGTGTTATGGCATTTAACGACCAAGTTGCAGCAGAGTGGTTCGCACCAGCTGGATTAAATCGTGGTGGTTTAACAAATGTTATTGAAGCTAAGACACGATTGACACGAGCTGAAAGGGATGAATTGTATGAGGGTAGAGTTAATCCAATTGCAACATTCCCAGGACAGGGTGTAACTGTATTTGGACAGAAAACATTACAGGCTAAACCATCGGCATTAGATAGAATCAACGTAAGAAGATTATTGATAGCAGTTAAGAAATTTATCGCATCATCTACAAGATTCTTAGTGTTTGAACAAAATACATCAGCGACACGAAATAGATTCTTATCAATTGTAAATCCATTTTTGGAATCAGTACAACAAAGGCAAGGATTATTTGCATTTAGAGTGATAATGGATGAAACAAATAATACACCAGATGTAATTGATAGAAATATTATGGTTGGTGAAATATTCTTACAACCGGCTAAAACAGCTGAATTTATTGTATTAGATTTCAACATTTTACCAACAGGCGCGGCATTCCCTGAATAAAAAAATAAATGGTGTATATTTATATAAAAGAATAGATAACAACGGAGAAAAATAAATGGCACAATTACTAGACCCTAATGAGGTAATGTTCACATCCTTTGAACCAAAGATGTCGAATAGATTCATTATGTATATTGAAGGGATACCTGCATATTTAATTAAAGCAGCAAACAGACCCGAAATTTCAAATGGTAAAGTTACCATAGACCACATTAATGTTAAACGGTACGTTAAAGGTAGAAGTGAATGGTCAGATGTAACAATATCATTGTATGACCCGGTTGTTCCATCTGCAGCACAAGCCGCAATGGAGTGGGTTCGTTTACATCATGAATCTGTAACTGGTAGAGATGGATATTCTGATTTCTATAAAAAAGATATCACTTTCAATTCATTAGGACCTGTGGGTGATAAGGTTGAAGAATGGACTTTAAAAGGTGCATACATTCAAACGGCTAAGTTTTCAGATATGGATTATACGGGTGAGGATTTAGCAACTGTTGATTTAACACTTACATACGACTACGCAGTGCTCCAATACTAATATTCGGATTGGTTAAATAATTAAAAATTAAAAAATGATACCCTTGACGTAAGTCAAGGGTTTTTTACGTTATAAATTATTATTTTTATATTTATATTAAGATAAAGTAAGTTTCAAAAACGGAGTTATAAACTATGAGCAACGAATTGCAAGATGATTACAAAAAGCCAATATCTAACCAAGAAATGGTAGAGTTGGCAAAGCAGCAATACAGTAAATCACAAATTTCTGAATATAAGTTCCCTACGGAAATTATCGAACTACCATCGAAAGGTCTATTATATTCGGAAGATAACCCACTATCAAGTGGTAAGGTTGAAATGAAGTATATGACAGCTAAAGAAGAGGATATACTAACAACACAGTCTTACATCAAAGATGGTTCTGTATTGGATAGATTATTTAAATCTCTGATAGTTGGTAATGGCGATGGTATATCTATCAAATATGAAGATTTAGTTACAGGTGATAAAAACGCAATAATGATTGCAGCACGTATATTGGGCTATGGTAAAGATTACGAAGTTGAAATCGCTGACCCATTTTCAAATAATAAACAAAAAGATGTTATTGATTTAACACAATTTGAAAACAAAGAATACGATGGTTCACATCAGATTGAAAAGTATAGAAACGAATTCGAATTTCAACTACCACATTCAAATAGAACCATAACGTTTATGGCTATGACCGAAAAGGTTGAAAAGCGAGCAAAACATCAATCTGATACTATAAAGAAGAAAAATCGAAAGTTAAGAGATAACACATCAAGAGAGCTAACGACTAGACTTAAAAATATGATACTATCGGTTGATGGTAATTATGATAAAAAGGATATAATTAACTTTGTTGATAATGAGTTATTCGCTATAGACTCAAAAGCTCTTAGAAAATATATAAATGAAGTTATACCAGATGTGAATTTAATGTATGAATTTATTTCAGAAGAAACTGGTGAAGGGAGGGAAATGGTGATGCCAATGGGCATTACGTTTTTTTGGCCATCATCCAGCATATAGAAAACATCTACATAGCCATATTTTTGATTTGATATTTCATGGTAATGGTGGTTTTACTTTTTCAGATGTATACAATATGCCTATTTGGGCTAGAAAGTTTTACATTAATAGAATAATTGAATTCAAAGAAGAAGAACAGAAACTACATGAAACGGAAGCTCGTAAAATAAAATCAAAGACAAGATAAGAATACCCAACACATTTGTTGGGTATTTCTATATTTATATAATAGGAGAACTAAATATTATGAAAATCAAAAAATCAAAATTAATAGAGCATTTTAGAAGGTATCGGCTATCAGAAGGTTTTATTGGAAAATTCCTAAACTTTATAAAAAAACAAGGAAAGGAACGTGAGCTTGAAAAAGTAATGAAAGACCCTGAATATCAGAAAATTCTAAAAAAATACAATATTAAGCCAGTTGATTGGGAGTCAACGAAAGATGACTCTTGGTTTGATTAAATATAAAATGTATGGCTAGTAACGAAAGAAAAGATACCCAAAGTAGAGTTGATGCTATGAAAGCTGAACAGCAGATTCAGATGAACCTATCTGCCATTCTTCAAAAAAACTTAGATGGTAGAACTAAGGAAGGTAAGATTCTTAAAGAAAATACTAAATCAATTTTAGAAGCTAGTGATTTAGAAAGTAAACTATTAGAAATAGCAAAAGCTAAAGATGATGTAATAGATAAAATATGGGATAGTAACAAAGGTTTGGCTAAGACCATGTTAGAACAGTTAGAAGAAGCTGAAAAGCTTGCTAAAACTGAGAAAAAAATACGAGATGTAACTTCTGAAATTAAAGATATCGGTAAGGATTTTGTAAAAGATTTAGCAAATTCAGTTGGTATATCAAATGAACTAGCAGATGCATTAATGAAGGTTAGTAAAGCTGCGATAGTATTGGTTATATTAAAAGAAGTAGCATCATTTCTACTTGATTCTTTTAACAATGCTAGAAAATTCAGTAAAGAATTGGGTGTAAGTGCTATGAATGCCGCTGGTATGGAAGCTAACATTCAATTAGCACGTTTAGAATTGATAGGTCTTGGATATGATGCAGATGAAGTCAGACAATCAATGACCGATATTGTTGAGGCGACTGGTATGATATCCGTATCACCAAAGACATTAGCCGATGTTACTAAATTAACATCATTACTTGGGGATTCCAATACAGCAGTATCATTACAAAGAACTTTGAAAAACGCTGGGGTTGACGCTGGTGCTCTAACTGATAGTGTTACGGAAATGGCAAACTCATTGGGAATGGATGCGGGGCCAGCTATGGAATATCTGGCATCAAATCAATTAGAACTTGGTGGTTTAACAGAACAACAGATACTAAAACGAGCTGAAGAAGGTTTAATGTTGAAAAAGATGGGTGCTGATATGAAAGAATTAAACAGATTAGCATCTGAATCTTTGGATATCGAAACATCCCTTAGAAATGAAATGAAATTAAGAATGATGACAGGTAAGCAAATCAATCTTAATGAACTAAGAGCAGCACAGGCTAGTGGTGATGTTGTTGCATTGGGTAAAGCACAAGCGAATTTGGTATCTCAATTGGGTGATGATTTACACAATAATCTACAAGTACAACGTATGATAAGTGATGCTACTGGTATGAGTGCAGAGCAGTTATTAAATTACGATAACGCTAGTAAAGAAAACACTAAAACTCAAGATGAACTATTAGCAATAAAAGAAAAACATGGATTAGCGGATATAGACCAAGCAAAACAACTACAAACTAATCTAGCGATGGATGAAGCACGTATGGCTACTATGAAACGTTATTTGGGAATTGTAACCTTAGCATCTGCTGTAATCATTCCATTGGTAATGTACTTAAAAACTAAATTATTTAAAGGTGGTGGTGGTAACCCAATATCCAACTTTATAAAAAGTATGGGTAGTAAACAAGTTCTAATGGGTGCTGCAGCAATGTTAATCATTTCAGCATCATTGATGGTCACAGCTAAAGCTCTAAATGAATTCAATACAGTAGAGTGGGAAAGTTTAGGTATGGCTGGTGTTGCCTTACTTGGATTGGTTGGTTCAGTTGCAGCATTGGGTGCTGTTATGATGAGTGGTATTGGTGCGGTTGCTATTTTAGCAGGTGCAGCGGCATTACTAACAATAGCTGGTTCTATGGTGGTATTGGGGGCTGGTATACAACTTATCGGTAATAATATAGGTAGTCTTGAAAATCTTGTACCAATGCTATCATCATTAGTATTACTATCACCCGGTCTATTAGCACTATCCGGCAGTTTAACGATTCTAAGTGGTTCTTTATTGGGATTATCTGTAGGTTTGGCTGCAGTATCTGTATTTCTACCAGTATTAGGTGCTTTATCAAATATTGGCTTGATAGGTGGCGGTGGTGAAACTCAAGAAACAGATAATGGTATGGGTGAATTATTAGATGAAGTTAAAGGTTTAAGACGTGATATTCAAACACAGCCAATAATGATAAATGTAGATGGTAAGGTAGTATCAGCAATATCAAAAGTACAAAGTAGACAAATGAGTGTAAACACAACTGGATATGGGAGATAATAAATGGCACTAAAAGACTTAAAATCAGACCTTTCAAAATTTAGAATGCCAAAGAAAGACCCTTTGGTTAATAAAAAGGTTGAATCGGTAAATAAAAAATTGAACCAAACGCCATTGAGTTCATTAATAAAGTCTATGTCGGATATTCCTAAACCAAATACCAATCCTACTAAAAGGGGAACTACACCATCTGATTTTGATAATTCATCAAACTTCTTAGGTGAAACAAATCCAACTAAATTTGATAACAATTCTAACTTCTTAGGTGAAACTGACCCAAGTAAAATGGATAATAGTTCTAATTTTCTTGGTGAAACAAATCCAAATAAATTTGATAACGAATCTAACTTCTTAGGTGAAACGGATGTATCAAACTTCAATAATAGTTCTAATTTCTTAGGAGAAACTACACCATCTGATTTCAACTTTGAACCAAATCATGAAAAAACTGCTAAAACACCAAGTGAGGTTAATTACTTATCAGATATACACGCTAGTGGGTTTACATCTAAATTTGAAAATAAAGATGATACTAAATTCATTGGTATAAATCCAAACAATACAATATTTGATAGTACCAATTCAAAGTTTAGTAATTTCCAAAATTCATTTCCAGGCATAAGTTTTACACCAGGTTATGGTAGCTTTAAACTAAATAGTAGTTCAACATCCGATACGCAAAGATATAACCCAGATAGAAAATATTATATAAATAATAACATAGCCACCGATGGAATATCACAACTGCAAGATTTGAATGGTTCACCATCATTTTTAGAAAACGCTTATAACAAATTTAACCTAAAAGATGATTCATTCAACACAACGATTCCATTTTTAAATCACCCATTAATCCTACGTGGTATTCAGAAAAAGAATGGTAGTCCAGAAGATTACGGTCAGTTTGGATTATCCTTTGATGATGGGTTTATAAGAGGTGGTACAATATCATCAACAACACGGGCATTAGTTGATACTGCACGAATCGGCTCTTGGTTATTATCACCAAAGGGTCAGTTATGGAGTATTAAGCAAGTTGGAATGCAGAGGTTAAACAAATCAAACAAAATATGGACACCCGCTAATTTACTTACAGCAGTTGGTATACAGCACTTAGGATTAAAACCGAATAGAAGTGGGTTATTGCCATTTAATACACCATTAAAACGTGAGGGTGGTGCTGGTGAAAAATTATCTAAAATATATATATTAGATGGAACTTCATACCGTAAGCCAGTAGTTAGAGTTGGGTTACCATTAGCTGGTGGTGGGGATTTGATAGGTGGGTTTGATTCATTTTATGGTATTGGGTTAACTGTTACAACTAGATATGATGATACGTTTGATAACGATTCCAAACGAAGGGCTGATGAAAAAGCCGAATACAATCAGAAGTTTGACCCATTTATCAACAAAAAAGCAAACTTACCAATACCCGGTATACAATTTATAGATACTTATGAAGAATCAATACCGAGTACTGATGATGAAAAGAAAAAGTTTGGTTTGGGTGGAATTGACCCTACACAACAAACTAATAAGAATGTAAAAATATCACCAGTTGTAACAGATGAACGTAATCTTGCTGATAATACACCTAACATAAAGAAATATGCTACCATTGCGTATGGTAACATACCGAATAGAGAAGCTGGTAGTACTGGATTTAATGACTTTAGAAGTTTATTATCATCTAATGATGTAAACAATAAGATAGCAAAGAGTGATAATTACAATGAATTCAATGTGAATACACGTACTAATTTCAGAGATGCTGGTAAAATTGGTGCTAATAGAAGTGAATGGTGGTATACAAGTAAAAATTCAGCAGAAAATAATAATAATGACCGATATGATTTAATAAATGCGGCTGATATTGGGGATTCTGAATTAAATGATTTAGTACACTTATGGTTTCAAGTAGATGGTGGTAGTAGAATACAATTTAGAGGAACAGCAAATGGTATTACTGAGACATTTTCACCATCATGGGATTCTATAAAATATAATGGTAGAGCCGACCAGGCATACAAATATTCATCTTTCGAACGAAGTGTATCTTTTGGTTTTAGGGTTGTAGCTACATCACGTATCGAAATGAAACCTATTTGGAATAAATTACAACAACTATCAACGTATACCATGCCAACATATGATAATAGTGGTTTAGGATATAAAGGTAATTTGGTTAAATTTAGATTGGGTAGTTTGTGGAATGGCAAATTGGCATTTATAGAATCACTTTCATATACTATGATTGATGATATGTCTTGGGAAATATCAATGTTAAACAGCCCAATCCCAATTGGTGAATTACCAAAAGGTGTGGATATATCAATTGGCTTAAAAATATTAGATGATAATGTTCCAGAACTGAATCAAAAAGTATATGATTTTAATTTTTAATATATGGAAAGATACAATAAAATAGAAATAGAAAAAACTACGTTAGGTAAACGTTATTACAAAACAGTTAGATATCCAGAAATACCTAAATCGATTTCGGATATCTATATAGTTGGCCAAGCTGGTGATAGAATCGACCTATTAGCACAAAAATACTATAATGATATAACATTATGGTGGATAATCGCTAGAGCCAATAATATAGGAAAGGGTGATTTGGTAGTACCATTGGGTAAGCAATTAAGAATACCAACAAACACAATAAAAATCGTTACAGAATTTAATAAAATAAATACATAAGGTTATGGCAGATTTTGATTTTAGTCCAGAGTTCAATTCAGATGTTAAAGCAGAACTTGATAGGCGAATGGGTTTAATGGAAACTAAGGATTCGGAATGGAACTATAGAAAATATGCTTATTTTTACATAGAATCTATAAAAAGTACTATAACTGCCAACAATTCTGATAGTGATTTTTTACCAATATTTGCATTATTACCTGATGGTGATTTACGTATTGGTACAGTTGAACCAAGCGGGTATCTAAAAGCATTTCATTCTGATGAAAATGATATAAGAACTTTGAAACCAGTGCTAACATCCGCTACGATAAAGGCAACCGGTGGTGGTGATTTATATAACGCTTACATATCTGAAGTTGATGTATCTTTTAAGGTATACACATTAGATGATTTAGAAAAAGTACAAAATGAATTATTTACATTAGGTGCTAAAGTACGTGTAAGTTATGGTTGGTTAGGTGAAAATAATCCAAATATATTGAATGGTGAACTTATTATAAATGTTTACAACTTTGGATTTACAATGAGTTCTGATGGTACTTTCGATTGTAAAATAAATGGACTTACTGAGGGTGTGTTTATGGGTAGTCAGAGTATATCTGGTACTGTATCATTGAGCGATGGTGAAACAAACGCATTAGGTACTAACGCAGCAAACCCAGCAACACTACCACAAGCTTTATTATCAAAGGCATATTCGTTATTTGGTGTTACTGATGGTGATACTTCAAATGTAGATGGTTTAAGTAGTGTTGGTGTTATGATTAGTATAGAAGATACTGCCGATGAAACAACATATTATATGTCTTTATTAAATGAAATCGTAAACACTAATGAACTTAAACAAATAGTAACACCATATATATCATTTGGTGATTTGGTTAAATTTATAAATAAAAGTGTAAATGATAATGAAGTTAGATTTAACTTTCATACTGATTCAAATTTAGTAGAGATAAAATCATCAACACCTGAAAGTATATATGGCTCCGCAGACCCACGAAAGTTTATATTCCCAAATAATATGGCTAAGTATGGTGAAAACTCTAACTTTGTACAAACCGTGCCAAATGAGTATAAAATTCAAAATATATTGGTAAGTATATGGGTGGTATCGTTTTATTACGATAGCCTATCCAAACGAAAAAATGAAAAACTGATACCACCAGATATGAGTTCTTTGATACGAGCGTTATCAAATGATATAAATAGATTATCGGGTGGGTTGGTAGATATACAAGTAGCGCCAGAACAAGAAAGTGGTGAACCATCAAATACAAAATTCAAAAACAAATATCAGATATTTAATAATACAGAAGTTCAAAAAAAAGAATCACCATCAGACCCATACCTATTTGAAGTTTTAAGTAAGAAGAGTATAGTTAAGGAAGTCAGTATAGATACTGATTTTGATGTTGATACTATGTTGATTATGTCAATAAATAGGGTAAAGCGTGGTGAATTTAATATAAAACCATTAGAAAAATTATACCCAACGTTAAGAAATAAATTAAATAATTTAAATAGATTTTTAGCACCACTACAACCACAACAACAAACTAATACAGTAAATAATTTGTTCGTTATACCAGGACTAACATCCCCCAGTAAAGAAACAATAACTAAACTTAATATTATAGATACTGGTATAAGTGATAATAAAGCTACTAACGTTGCTGATATAATGCGCAAAGCTCTTACTGGTGACAACAAACAAGGTACATTTATATCATTACCATTTTACATAAAATTAGGCGTTACATTGGATGGTATAAACGGTATTGGATTTCTTCAACCAATATCTGTTGATAGATTACCACAAAACTACAGAGATAATGTTAAATTTTTAATAACTGGCGTAGAACATTCATTTGATGGTCAAGGTGGTTGGGAAACTAAATTAGATACCGCTATGAAAGTTGGAAAATAATATGGATAAGCGACAACGAGCATATTACACAAAAGGTCAAATCAACAATGGTTTAGAAACTAATGGTAGTGAATGGATGTTGGTCGATGGAACTGAATACATAGGTCAATTTCATTCATATACTACAGGTGAGGTATTCACAGAATCATCATTCGCAGATGGCATATCAAAAAAATTAATACCTTATGTAAACGTTGTTGTAT
>TARA_R110001592_G_scaffold93367_1_pt1 | contig 74182 bp, 48 predicted proteins | sample TARA_R110001592 | Tara Oceans TARA_R110001592 (sample SAMEA4398387) | marine metagenome | biome: Polar Biome; feature: [SRF] surface water layer (ENVO:00010504); material: water (ENVO:00002006), including particulate matter (ENVO:01000060) such as... | depth 5 m | reverse complement strand
GGCAGGGAATTATCAAGCCACATGTGATCAATGAAGGCGAACTGGCGACCACCGAGCTGAGCCTCTACGATGCGGTTGTCATCTGTGATGTTGCTCTGTTTACAGATCACGAACGCGATCTGTTAAAACATTATGTCAGTCGCGGAGGCGGGCTGATCTTCAGCCTCGGCGAGCAGGTGAATGTCAAGAATTATAACCAGACGATCTTTCAACCAGGGCAGGGGCTGTTATCCTTGAAATTGCTGGACCGTCGAGGCGACGCCCGCAAGCATACCACACTGTTTGAATTTGATCCCCTCCAGTACCAGCATCCCGTTATTGAAATCTTTAAGGGAAATCCTGACGCCGGCCTGGAGACCACGCATATCTACGAATACTTTCAAACAGAGCTTCCCGCCGATCCGAATACGCGTCTGATTTTGAATTATGATACGAATGATCCGGCAATCATCGAGGGTTCACTCGGACGGGGAAAAGTGGTCCTGATTACCACATCACTCGATCGGCTCTGGGGGACATGGGCGATCTGGCCCAGCTTTCCGCCGATGGTGAATGAACTCGTGTTGTATATTGCGACGGGTAAATGGGGCAGTCGCGAAGCCCGGGTGGGACAGCCTCTGGAAATCATGACCCGGGAAAACCAGCTGACACTTTCTCCCCAGATGATCGCGCCCGACCAGGAGAAGTATCCGCTCAGAAGCGTTCTCGACAGTGAGGATGAGTCCCGCACAATTACCTTCCCGCAGACTTTGCTCTCTGGGATCTACGAACTGGACTGGGGATCGGCGGCCATGGAAAATACACTCTATGCCGTGAATGTTTCGTCACAGGAAAGTAATTTGAATCATATTGGTCCCCAGGTGATTCCACCACAGTATTTTCGTCGACCCGAGGGAACTCAAAGTCAACTGGCAGAAGTGCCGGAAGAACGCAGTACACAGGCAGGACTGGCGGAAAACCTGTTGCTGACCGTGCTGGCTCTGATCGTGGTTGAACAGTTGCTGCTCTGGCGATTTTCCGCTGGTGCATTGACGTTTCTGGCAGTGATGCTGATCTCCGGACTGAGCCTGTTTTTCCTGCGTTGACCGTCAGGGAGTCTGTGATTTTCTCACCGCCTGTGATATACTGACCCGTCCGAAAAGTTGATTCGTATCCAGAATTTGAGGAAATGCAATTCGTAATGAGCCTGAATAAAAAACAGAAAAAACAGATTGACGTGGCCCGTCAGAAAATTCAAAAGCTGCGACAGCGACTGACCGGCGCCAAGGAGCAGATGGATGACCCCCAGGAAGTCAAAAACCTTGAACAGGAAATCGCCGTACAGGAAGACCTGATCAAGAAAGTCCAGGAAGCTTCCTGAACAGTGTCCTGCAGATATCAGATCCATTCACCAGGTTCGACTGAAATTGAATGGAACGCACTTAAACTTAAAGACTGAAGCAGTGCCAGGCTCGCATCCTCCCACAGTGATTGTGGTACATCCCAAAGAACGCAAAAGTAAATGCACCGTGCAGCCTTTGCGCACCAGCGAAGACTTTGTCTTCTGGAAGTTCCCCCGTAAGGAAGCCGACCGCATACAGGGATATGTGCGTCTGGGACTGGATGGCCCCCTCATCAGTCCGGCGGATGCAGACTCGGGCCTGCTGGTCCTGGACGGAACCTGGCGTCTGGCGGAGAAAATGGAACCCGATTATCGGGAACTTCCCGTTCGCAGCCTGCCTGACTGGAAGACCGCATACCCGCGTGTCTCTAAACAGTTTGCAGATCCTTCAGCCGGGCTTGCCACCATTGAGGCCATCTACATTGCTTATCACCTGATGGGACTGGATACAACCGGCCTGCTGGAAGGTTATTACTGGGCAGATCAGTTTCTGGAACTGAATCGCGATCAACTGACGTAATTCTGAATCATTGTGAGATGAATATTTACGTGACCGGCTCTGCCTGTGCACGCGATCGATATTTCAGAATGATGTTGCGGAGCTTCTCCCGGTTGACCGGTTTGGTTGCATAATCCGAGCAACCGGCGTCGATACATTTCTGCCGATCCCCGGTCATGGCATGCGCGGTCAAGGCGATGATGGGAGTCTCGATTCCCAGTTCACGCAGTTTTCTGGTGGCGCCATATCCATCCAGGACCGGCATCGACATATCCATCAGAATGACATCAAACGGTTTGCCTTGTTGTTCGGCATTCAGTGCCCGCCTGACTGCGATGTCACCGTTTTCAGCCAGTACCACATGCGCTTTCTCTTTTTTCAGCAACATGGAAATCAGACGCTGGTTATCAACACCATCTTCTGCCAGCAGGACAGTACAGGGGCCCAGATTCATTGTTTCTGAATCACCTGCAGGCAATTCCGGATCTTGCTGGATCACTGGTATCTGTCTGAATTCGTCCTGTGGATTTTCATGAAACTTCAGTGTTTCCGGGTTGCCAATGCCAATGGTCAGCGTGAAGACGGTACCTTCACCAGGCACACTTTCACACGTCAGATCGCCACCCAGCATCTCGGCCAGTCGCTTGCTGATAGCCAGTCCCAGGCCGGTTCCACCAAACTTACGCGTGGTGGAAGAGTCCGCCTGGACAAACGGTTGATAGAGCATGGCAATCTGCTCGGCTGTCATGCCGATACCCGTGTCACGGATTTTAAATTCCAGCAGGGGATTATCAGCAGAAGAATTTAAAAACGATGTTTCCACTGAAACTTTTCCCCCATCCTGCGAGAATTTGATCGCGTTCCCAATCAGGTTGATCAGAATCTGTTTGAGTCGTGTCGGATCACTCTGAATCTCAACCGGGAGGGTACCCTCAAATGACAGCTTAAAGTGCAATCCCCGGAGTTCCGCCCTGACTTTCATCAGTGACTGGATTTCTTTCATTTTTTCCAGCAGGGAAAATTGAATGGTTTCGATCGTCAGATTTCCCGATTCAATTTTGGAGAGGTCGAGAATGTCATTGATCAGTTCCAGGAGGTAATGCCCGTTACGTTTAATCACGTCCAGTAACTGAATGCTGCCCGGGCGGCCCCAGCTTTCTTCAATCAGCAAATCGGTGTATCCCAGGACGGCAGTCATCGGCGTCCGGATTTCATGACTCATATTTGCCAGAAATTCACTCTTCGCCCGCGAGGCAGCCTCTGCATCGGTATTGGCCTGTTTCAGTCGTTCGGCTTTTTCTTCCAGTTCACGACGGGTCAATTCCAGATTTTCCGTCCGGTCTTTCAGTTCATTTAAAGCCAGATCCCGCACTTGTGAAACTCTGTTGTATTGTTTTGCAATCAGGCTGACATCGCTGTATTCGTCCATGTCATCTCCCAGCTCGGTATCTCCCTGGATATGCAGTTCCATCAGATTCAACAAGTCATACATTTCTGAAGTGGCACCATGCTCTGCCATATTCAGTCCCAGCTTTTCTTCATCTTTGGTTGCACGCAGTCGAACAAAATGACTGATGATCCGTAAAGTGACCCAGCAGAAAGAAAAACACCAGATGAAGCAGACGCCACATCCCAGTAACTGGATCAGAAACTGTTCCCATCGGGAATGTGACAGGAGCTCGGCGGGAATAAACAATGCGACCGCCAGAGTACCCCAGACACCCGCAAAACCGTGCACGGGAATCACGCCGATCGTATCGTCGAGCTGGAAACGCTCCAGAACCCAGACACCCGCTTCCATGACGATCGCTGCGATAATTCCAATCACCACAGCGGCTGCAGGCGAGACCGCATCACAACTGGCGCTGCTGGCGACCAGGCCTGCCAGCAGACCATTCAGTATGTTTTCGATTTCGATCTGTTTCCGCTGATAGAATTGCCACACCAGCATTGTGATGGCACCACAGGCAGACGCCAGAAAAGTATTAATAAAGATTTGCGGTACATGCGATGTAAAACCAAATTCACTTCCGCCGTTAAATCCAAACCAGCCCATCCAGAGGATAAAGACACCCGTTGTCGCGAGGGTCAGATTGTGCCCCTTCAATTTTTTTGAACCGGATTGTTTATCGAATTTTCCAATTCGAGGTCCGATAATCATGATCGATGCGAGCGCTGCCCATGCTCCCAGTGAATGGACGACTGTCGAACCACTGAAATCCCGGAATCCCAAAGACTCCAGCCAGCCGGGCGCTTTTCCGGTGAAATGACTGGTCCAGGCCCAGTGTCCAAACACGGGATAGATGATCCCGCCCAGCACGATTGAAAGAATCAGATAAGCCGTAAAACGCATCCGTTCGGCTGAGGCGCCGGAAGCGATGGTGGCGGCAGTCACACACAGCATCAGTTGAAACAGGAAAAACGCGGATAGAAATATATCGGAACCGGAATTCGTGAACGGGAAATGAGTGGTGCCGATTAACCCACCCGTTGTCGTACCAAACATCAGGCCAAATCCGAACATCCAATACAGGATCCCCACAATACTGACGTCGACGACATTTTTTATGGCGACGTGAATACTGTTTTTAGAGCGGGAAAGACCAGATTCCAGACAACAGAAACCAGCCTGCATAAACAGGACAAATAGACTGCAGACCAAAATCCAGAGAATGTCAATTTGTTGATGGAGTTCCATGATTTCGACTCATGTATCTGGCGAAGTAGTTAATCACAAGCTTCCCGAAATTCCAGACGTGCTCTCATACACAGTCTCAAGGAAGTGTTTCAGTTTTCAGGAATAAAACAGATCGCTGTTTCATTCACAAAAAGCTTATGTTTTTTTTTGTCAACATGTGCCGTAGATCAACATTATTGCAGTACCTGTTCATTCTGCGGTCTGATTTGCGTGAAATCCCTTAATACATAAGGAGGAGAACGTTTTAACCTGTATAGATGAACGAAATTGAGGAATAAAATACCTCCTTAAGTAAAAGCGTTTTCTATATAGCCACTTAGAGAAATTCAAAGCGTTTACTTCAGCCTGTTATTAACGGCTTAAAACATCAATTCGGTTTAATTGTTCTGACAGGAACCATTCAAAGGAAAAAATACCGCAGCTCACTGTACTGGATGCTAAATGTAATACGGGCCCGAAATACTTACCGTACAAAAGTGTCTGATTTGGAGTTGATGGTTCGAAAGTCATCCGGATGTTTCCGTTAAGCATGGTATATACCGGAGTGGTTCCCGTTCCCTGACGTTTCAAAGCCGGTTCTGGTACTTTCTGGTCTGCCTTGCTTGATTATTTTGCTGTGCTTGTTAACGTTGGGAAGATTTGCGCAGATAAAGGTCTCCGAGCCAGAGTATAGTGTACATTAGCTGTGAAAGTGATCCGAGAAAGTGCCCAGACGAGACGACATTCGTAAGATTTTAATCATTGGCTCCGGTCCGATTGTGATCGGTCAGGCGTGTGAATTTGACTATTCTGGAACCCAGGCCTGTAAGGCACTGCGGGAAGATGGTTATGAAGTCGTGCTGGTAAACTCCAATCCGGCCACGATTATGACCGATCCGGAAACAGCACATCGGACTTATATCGAACCGATCACCTGGCAGTATATTCAGAAAGTCATCGAGATCGAAAAACCCGATGCCCTGCTGCCGACGCTCGGCGGTCAGACCGGCTTGAACGCTGCGATGGACCTTGCCCGTCGCGGCATCCTTGACCAGCTGGGCGTGGAACTCATCGGTGCCAAAGAAGCGGTCATCGCCAAAGCAGAAAGCCGTGACCAGTTTAAAGAAGCGATGACCAAAATCGGGCTCGACTGTCCCCGCAGTGCTGTCGTACACAACATGGCGGAAGCCAATGCGGCAGTGAAGGACATCGGACTGCCGATCATTATTCGCGCCAGCTATACCCTCGGGGGAACTGGTGGCGGCGTGGCATACAACCGCGAAGAGTTTGAAGAAAAAGTCCGCAGCGGTCTGGCCCTCTCTCCCGTCAATGAAGTCCTGCTGGAAGAATCCATTCTCGGCTGGAAAGAATACGAGATGGAAGTCATGCGCGATCAGGCCGACAACGTGGTCATCATCTGCGCTATCGAAAACTTCGATCCGATGGGCGTCCACACCGGTGATTCCATCACCGTCGCGCCGGCACAGACACTCACCGATAAAGAATACCAGCGGATGCGCGATGCCACTATCGCCTGTATGCGTGAGATCGGCGTCGAAACCGGTGGCTCTAACGTTCAGTTCGCCGTCAATCCCGATACGGGCCGCATGACGATCATCGAAATGAATCCCCGCGTCAGTCGCTCCAGTGCCCTGGCTTCCAAAGCAACCGGATTCCCGATTGCAAAAATCGCCGCGAAGCTGGCCGTCGGTTATCGACTCGATGAAATCCGAAACGACATCACCCGCGAAACGTTTGCCTGTTTTGAACCAACCATCGACTACGTCGTCACCAAAATTCCCCGCTGGACATTCGAAAAATTCCCGGATGCCGACCCGGTTCTGACCGTGCAGATGAAATCCGTCGGCGAAACCATGTCCATCGGCCGTACTTTCAAAGAGTCTCTGCAGAAAGCGCTGCGAGGCCTGGAAATTGGTCACTTCGGACTGGGTGGCGGTAAGAAGGATCTCTGGGGAACTGCCAAACAGCCCTCCAAGGATACGATCCAGTCCAAACTTTCGGTTCCCAATGAAGAGCGGATTTTCTACGTCCGCTATGCCTTCAAGCAGGGAATGACAACGGAGCAGATTCACGAACTGAGTGATATTGATCCCTGGTTCCTCAATCACATCAGGCAACTGGTTGAACTGGAAGATCAGATCCGCTCACGATCCCGCCTGGAAGACATGGACTACACCGCCATGAAACAGGCCAAGCAGTCCGGCTACTCCGATAAACAGCTGGCTTTCTGGCTCGACTCGACCGAAATGGATGTCCGCCAGTATCGCAAAGGGCTCGGCATTGAGGCGACGTTCAAACAGGTCGATACCTGTGCCGCCGAATTCGAAGCCTTTACACCATACTTCTATTCGACCTACGAACAGGAAGACGAAACGCCGGGCAATCCCGATCACAAACGCCGCATCATGATTCTGGGCGGCGGACCGAACCGCATCGGGCAGGGGATTGAATTCGATTACTGTTGCTGTCAGGCTTCCTTCGCGCTGCAGGAACTGGGCATCGAAAGCATCATGGTCAACTCGAATCCCGAAACCGTTTCGACTGACTATGACACTTCGGATCATCTGTTCTTCGAACCACTGACCACCGAAGACGTCCTCAATATCTGTGACCGCATGAAACCCGATGGCGTGATCGTGCAGTTTGGCGGACAGACGCCGCTCAATCTGGCGCGTGGTCTGGAAGCCGCCGGCGTCAACATTATCGGTACCAGTCCTGAAATGATCGACGCGGCCGAAGACCGGGAACGTTTTCAGGCGATTCTCGAAAAGCTCGAACTGCATCAGCCTCCGAACGGCATCGCCACGGATACCGAAAGCGCACGCAACGTCGCCAGTAAAATCGGTTATCCCATCCTCGTACGTCCCAGCTACGTGCTCGGCGGACGCGCGATGGAAATCTGCTACGATGAAGAATCCCTCGTACGCTACATGAACGAAGCCGTCAATGCGTCTCCCGATCATCCGGTACTCGTCGATCGCTTCCTGGAAGATGCCATCGAGGTTGACGTCGACGCCATCTCAGACGGGATTACGACGCTGGTCGGTGGCGTGATGGAACACATCGAAGAGGCCGGCGTCCATTCCGGTGACTCTGCCTGTGTGCTCCCGCCGCACTCGCTCCCCGAGTCGGTCATCAATGAAATCAAACGCGCGACACACGCCCTGGCACGCGAACTCAAAGTCAAAGGGCTGATGAATATCCAGTTCGCCGTCAAGCAGACTGACGATGAGTACAAAGTCTACATCCTGGAAGTGAATCCCCGTGCCAGCCGAACTTCTCCCTTTGTTTCCAAAGCGACAGGAATTTCCCTGCCCCGCATCGCCGCTAAAGTGATGGCAGGCGTCTCGCTGCTCGAACAGGGAATCACACGCGAGCCTGAACCGAAACATACGTCCGTCAAAGAAAGTGTATTCCCGTTCTCCCGCTTTCTTGGCGTTGATATTATCCTCGGCCCTGAAATGCGTTCGACGGGCGAAGTCATGGGCATCTCAGACGGCTTCGCGATGGCATTTGCCAAAAGTCAGCTCGCCGCCAGTACCAGCCTGCCTTCCGAAGGCACCGTCTTCATCAGCATGGCCGATGTCTATAAAGACATGATCATTGAACCGGCACGACGGTTGATCGAACTGGGTTTCAAAATTGTTTCGACCTCCGGGACCGCACGTGTTCTCAAAGAAGCAGGCCTTGAAGTGGCCACCATCAAGAAGCTGAAAGAAGGGCGTCCCAACCTGCTGGACATGATGGCGAACCAGGAAGTCCAGTTCATTTTCAATACGCCCAGCGGCAAAGGTTCTCGAACCGACGAAGGTAAAATCCGTTCGGCTTCTGTTTCCTATGGTGTCACCTGCGTGACCACCATCCCCGGCTGTCTCGCGGTCGTCAAAGCGCTCGAAGCACTTGCCGAAGATCCGACTCCCCAGGTGCGTGCCCTGCAGGACTGGATGGCCGATATGTGATTCACGGGATATTCTCCTCAGGATGTTCCCTGAAATTTCACCAGATGAGGGCAGGCCCGATTTACCGGTTCCGCCGCTTCCGTGCGGCATAACTGTCGCGACGTTTCTCGGCATGAAACACAAAGTAACCGTCAATCTCGTGCACTTCGGTTCCGCCGAAAATGCTGGTCAGTTTCTTCTGGTACCACAGCCGTCGACGAGTCACCATCACCAGCTTTCCGCCGATCTTCAGACGATTGAAGCCCTTCATGATGAAATTCTTGGCGACGGAAAAATCTTCATGGTAAGGCGGGTTGGACAGAATCCACTCGAAGTCGGTCTTCTGATGGTCGCGAAAACCATCGCTCTGTAAAACGGTCACTCCCGCAGCCGCATTACGTTCCGCATTTTTTTTTGAGATGCGAACTGCGTCTGCATCAACGTCGGTCATCACAACATTCTCAGCACCAACGATCTTCGCTGCCAGAATGCCTACCACACCACATCCACAGCCCAGGTCCAGCACGCGCTCGCCCGGCGCAAACGTCACCGTCGAGAGCATCGCTTCTGTACCCCGATCCAGGCCTTTGGGGGAGAACAGTTCGGGCGTTGTTTCAAAGCTGAACTGCTGATTATGAGAGGTAATGGAAAAGCTCATGTAGATTCGATAAGTCTGGTGATTGACAGGGTTTTCTGTTAAGAATCCAGATTCGCAGGGATTCGATGATTGTCTGGACACACTGTGAAGATTACGTTATGACCTGTATCTTCAAGGGAACCATACACTTCCGGCAAGATATTATCCACGGCAAGAATCAGTTTTCCTGTCAGACAGGTTTAATTTCACCCGCTGATATCTGAGTGCTCAAGGATCTGGCGAATGGGAAAAGTCAAGCAGTCACATTTTAAGCCCGGCTTAACCACCTGGATTCTGACGAGTCTGGTGCTGGGGATAATGTGTGGACTCTTTTTTGGTGACTTATGTTCGCCACTCAAAGCGGTCGGCGATGTTTTCATCGGTCTGCTGCAGATGACGGTTTTGCCTTACATCACGCTTTCATTGATTTTAAATCTGGGCCGCATCTCAATCCGACAGACTCGCAACATGGCGTTGACTGTCATCGTGCTGCTGCTGATTCTCTGGTGTATCGGGTTGTTTAGTGTCTGCCTGATGTCGCTCTCCTTTCCCTTCTGGCAGAAAGGCGCATTCTTCAGTACCAGTATCATTGATGGGCCGAAGACCGAAAGCCTCTACGACCTGTTCATCCCCTCGAATCCCTTTTTCTCACTCGCCAATAACGCGGTCCCTGCGGTCGTACTGTTTTCCATCGGCATGGGCATCGCCATCAGTGGCATTCCCAAACGCGAACGCCTGCTGGAACCGTTGTCCGTCGCCGTCAACGCCTTGATGCGGCTCAATCGTATGATCGTCCACGTTTCGCCCATCGGAATATTTGCCATCGTCTCCTATGCCATGGGCACGCTCCCCTTTGAAAAATTTGGACTGCTCCAGGCGTATCTGATTACCTTTTCCGCTGCCACACTCCTGCTGGCGATCGGCATTCTTCCGATGCTGATTTCTGTCTGCACCCCGGTCCGTTACTGGGATGCCCTCAAAGTTTCGCAGACCGCGGTTATTGCATCGTTTGTACTGGGCAGTACCTTCGCCGTTCTGCCTCTCATTGTTGAAGCGGCCCGTGAAATTCTGGATCGCTATCACCTGGAGAAAAAAGATACCGGCGGTTCACCCGATGTCCTGATACCGCTTGTCTTTCCCTTCCCCGATCTCGGACGCATCGTCGGGTTGATCTTCATTCCTTTTTCTGCCTGGTTTTATGGTACCAGTATGTTGCCCGAAGAATATCCCCGCTTCCTTTCGCTGGGCATGGCCGGTTCCTTTGCGAAACCAGCGGTCACCATTCCCTGGCTGCTTGACCTGATGCACATCCCGCACGATATCTTTCAGCTTTATCTGGCGGTCGGCATTTACACCACTCGTCTGGGAGATGCCCTGCGTTCAGTTTACCTGTTTTCCTTCGCGATCCTCGCCGCTGCTTCGCTTTCCGGCACGCTTAAAATTCAGTGGAAACGTTTCATCTCCTGGTCGCTGTTTTCATTGTGTGTCGCGGGTGTCGTCATTGCCAGCATTCATGCGGTACTCAACTACACTTTCAAGGATGTCTACCAGTCCAAAGCACTGATCGCCGATCGTCAACTGCTCTTTCCCGGCGTTAGAGAGATCGTACTGGAAGAATCCGCTTCCAACCCCGATCCTATTCAGTCCGGCGAAACCCGCATCGATCGCATCCGCCGCCGGGGGACCATTCGGCTGGGCTTCGACGCCAAGCGGCTTCCCTTTTCCTACTTCAATGATCGCGGACAACTGGTCGGACTCGACATCGATATGGCCCATCGACTGGCACTCGACCTGGGAGTTGATATCGAATTCGTTCCCTTTACCCCACAAACACTGGTCAGTCAACTGAATCAGGATCATTTCGATCTGGCCATGTCCGGTCTGGAAGGCACCATCGAACGGGCCACCGCGTTCCCCGTCGCTGATTCTTACATGGATGTGACGCTGGCACTGGTCCTGCCTGACTTCCGCAAAGTCGATTTCCTGGAGTTCGACAAATTACGCCATTCCGCCGATCTGAAAATCGCGGTCGTCGCCAACAGTTTCTACGACGAAAAAGCCCACGAGTTCTTTCCCAATGCGAGCTTTGTTTCCATCAACTCGGAAGAAGATTTCTTTGAAGGCAATGCCTCTCACGCCGATCTGCTGGTGACCAGTGCTGAAACAGGTGCCGCCTGGACGCTGCTGTATCCGAAATTTTCGGTGATCAATCCCTTCAAGAAAAATATTCGCGTCCCCATGTATTACCTGGGCGCTCACGACATCGAATTCGAAGAATTCATGGAAGTCTGGCTCGAACTCAAAAAGAAAGAAGGCGTCTTCGACACGCTCTACAAATACTGGATTCTCGGCGAAACCATCAACCCCGCCCCCCCACGCTGGTCCATCATCCGCAACGTCCTGCACTGGGTGGATTAACGTAACGCGTAGTGGAACCGCTTGTAGCGGCGGACTCAATCAGATCGGGTAGGAATCTGTCAGAGCAAAACTCTGAACTGCAACCGTTTAACGAATCTCAAAATCAGCCGTCTATCTCGTTCGTGTGATTTCGTGTTAGAAATGTTTTGTCTATACTGCTTCCTTTCTGCTACACTGCATCGACGAATGTATCTGTTTCTTTCTCATGAAAAAATACAGCGCGGAGTGAAGTATGGCCGATCGTCTGTCATTCACAATACTACTGCTGTTACTCAGTCTCTGTTTACGGTCACCAGTTCCTGCAGCAGAATCGGCTGACGATCAACAGCGCGAACTGAATCCGGAAGAAACGCAGCAGACACTCGTTTTCCTGGTGAAACAGATCACCTCAAATCTCGATGCCATTCACACCTGGCAGGGAACTTATACGTACGTCAGAGATATGCAAATCACACGGAACACCATAGGGCAAGTCGGTGTTCGCTGGGAGAGCACTTATCGACTGCTCCCTTTCTGGCTGGACCAACGGCAGGATAAACTGCGTGTCAATTATTATCTGACAGAAAAACCCGATGAGCTCGATCAGTTGCAACCGGTACCAGCCAAAATCGAAAGTACTTTAAACGCACAATGGATTGTCGTCAAAGGGGAAGAGTGCCTCGAGTTGAGCGAGGAACGCTTCGGTTCCGTCTTTGGTTTTCCCGATGGTGTTCAGAAACAGATCGGCGGAGGCAGAATTCTGTACCGAAAATGGAAATATGAATTAGAGCGGGACGGGCGGTTCTTTGATCCCAGAACAGAAGTGTTGGGGAATAGCTCGGGCAGCTTTGCCCGTACCCTTGAATTATACGCAAATGTACTCAGTGGCGCAGAGGGAAAAGAAAAGCAGGAGAAGTTTTCCCCGCGAGTTACCATCGCGGAAAGAAAACTGGAACACGGGCAGAAGCAGTTGATCGTCACGATCGAGTACAATCCCTGGAAGCCCAATGGCGTTCCCAGATTTAGTCTAGTGACTTACGATTCCCGATTTAGATTTAATCCAGTGAGATCTGAGCATTTACGCGGTACTGTCGCGGATCAGATCCAGACATTCTCTTATAAAAACGTCGATGGCATTTCTCTGCCTGAGAAAGTTGTTACTGAGTACTTCCAGTTTAGACCATCCGGTAAACGGGAACTGACCTCACGCCGCACTTATACGTTACTCGATTCAAAATTGAATCAACCCATTGACGAGAACCAGTTCAAAATCAAATCATTCAACCTGCAGTACGGCGAGCGCATGCTGGATAGAACGAAAAACAGAGCTTTCGTTCAAGACACCGATGGACTCGTCCCCGCAGAAGAATTTCAATACAAAAAATGAGCTAAAGAACGCGTCGCTTTCAGTGACCTGGAAACAGCGGCTGCTTGAGGTCAGCCATAAAAACCGTTCGTGTCATTTCGTGTTTTTCGTGGTAGAAAAAAACGTAGTCTATTTTTACTTCGGATACACGCCCACGCGTTTTGCCCAGGCTTCCCACTTCTGAACCAGATCGTCTACGATCGCCCGCCTGCGTTTCGCCAGGTTGTTCAATTCGGTGCGGTCCGTCTTGAGATCATATAGTTCCCACTTTTGCGGCTGATAGCCTTTCGCCGGCGAAACGCTACGTCCGACCAGCTTCCAGTCGCCCGCTCGCACAAACGCATTGCTTTCATGCTCGATAAAAATCGGCTCGGTCCGGTTGAGCGGATCTCCCTGCATTATCGGTCGCAGTGAAATACCATCCAGCGCCGGGATTGGATTCCCATTAAATGTCTCGGGATACTTTGCTTCCGCCACATCAATCAGCGTTGGCATAATATCAATCAGCTGGGCCGGTTCCATGATCCAGCGTTTCTCCGGTATGATCCCCGCCGGCCAATGCATGATGAACGGTGTCGACGTACCCCCTTCATGTGCGAAATGTTTATACAGACGGAACGGCGTATTCGATGCATTCGCCCACGCTTTTCCATAGCTGTTGCTGTGATCGAGATTGCGTTTTTCCACATCGTAGAATTCGCCGCGACCCAGCACGCCCCCCTCGGCACAGCCGCCATTGTCCGAGAGAAACAGAATCAGCGTATTCTCGTACTGTCCGCTCGATTTCAGTGAACCGACGAGTTTACCGATGTTCTGATCCACGCGATCCACCATCGCCGCATAGATGGCCATCTTAAGATCCATCTCATCCTGTTTTTTTTCAGTCAAAGTATCCCAGGCAGGTACTTCAGAGTCTCGAGGCGAAAGCTTCGTACTCGCCGGCAGCAGGCCCAGCGATTTCTGTTTCGCCAGACGTTGTTGGCGGAGTTCATCCCAGCCGATCTTGTACTTGCCACGATACTTCCTGATTTCCTCTTCATGTGCCTGCAAAGGCCAATGTGGCGCGGTGTAAGCGAGGTACAGAAAGAAGGGTTTGTCCTGCGTCTCTTTTGCCTGTTGATGTTCGCTGAGAAAGCGAATCGCATAGTCTGTGTACGCGTCGGTAGTATAGAAGCGGCGGTCTGTGGTACTCGCAGGGGTTTCGATGTCTTCATTCCCGAATGTCATACCCCGCGGTACGACGGGATGAAAGAACCGGGTCGCCCCCGAGACACAGCCGAAAAATTTATCGAACCCGCGCTGCAACGGCCAGCGATCCTGCGCGTTAAAGCCCAGATGCCATTTGCCCGTCATCAACGTCGCATAACCAGCCGGCTTTAAGACTTCCGCCAGCGTGACGCACTTGCGATTCAGGTAACCCTGGTACGCCGGTGGTTTGGAATAACCGCGAGTATCGCCGGGCGGGTTGGTCATCCAGCCAATTCCCGTCTGCTGTGGATGCAGGCCCGTCATCAAAGTCGCCCGCGTGGGACAGCAGCGACCCGAATTATAAAACTGGGAAAAACGCACACCACCCGCGGCCAGTGCATCGATATTCGGCGTTTCAATTTCGCCGCCATAACAGCCGATGTCAGAGAAGCCCATGTCATCGACCATGATCAGAATGATATTGGGTCGGTCAGCGGCCTGTGCGGTGAAAGCGACGAGGCAGACGACCAGGCAGGTGAGAGAAGCTAAGATTTTCCGAATCATAAACAAGCACTCCCTCCTTCTCAGAAAATTATCAGGTCCACGGAGTGGGGGGCCGAGAATGCAATTCGCGGTTGTCATCGACAACAGGAATCTATCATAACACGATTGCAAACGGGAAAGATGTTATCGACCTCTGTTGAATCCTATGTCGTTAATTGCTTCAGCAATTCGAAGTTCATCCAGTCTGTATCATCAACGGCACCATCCTGAACGGAATGGCGCCAGCCACCGGTATTTTTTACAGGCCCGCAGTAAATACCGACAGCTGGCACCGTACCGTACTGTTCTGTCGTTTCGTGATCATGTTCCCGCTTACTGCCACAGCGAGCGGAAATATTTTGCATCGACGGCCGTCTGTGCCAGGCATTCCTGTGTCGACAGTTCCTTCCAGCTGTGACGTCCCTTGAATTCGCTGTGCAGTGAAAACGTACCCTTGTATCCCAGCTTGCGTAACGCATCGACAAATTGCGGGATCGGCGAAATGCCATCAGCGACCGGCACCGTTTTGGCTTCCCATTTCTGGTGCCCGTACTTGTCGCGTCCGTCTCCCCGTTCCCAGGCAAAGTTCTTAACTGCACAGAGCGCGATCCAGGGACCTAACAGGTCGAGCCCCTGCCGCCAGCCGTCGCCGCTCCCCTCTTTGACCATATGCAGCGTGTCGACATACGCGCCTATTTCCTGAGGGGAATAATCCTGAATCAGCTGATACAGTTGAGTGCCGTGTGAAGGAATAAACGCATTCGAGTGCACATGCACGCAGGGCAGGATTTCATATTTCTGACACAACTTCGCAACCTTGCCGATCTTTTTTGTCGTCTCTTTCAACTGCTGCGCCAGTGTGCCAAAGGTCTGATAGCGGTAGTAGCCGATCTTGACGCGATCGATCCCCTGTTCCTGAGCGGTCGCCAGAATACGTTCGGCGTTTTTATCGGGCTCGTCAATCATGGTCGTCAGAAACAGGATTTTCACGCCCGCCTCTTTCGCCGCCGCACAGGCCTGCGGCAGTTCTTTCTCCGCGTTTTCGGGCAGAATGTGACCTTTGGGTCGTACGGTCAGATCGAGTCCGTCCAGGCCAATCGACTTGAAGGCTTTGCAGACATCAGGGATCGGCATGTCCTGGAAGCTCTTGGTGAAGGCACCCAGCTGATAGGCGGCGGTCGGCTTTGATTTCGTTTTGGAATCCTCGCCTGCCTGTAAGCCGTGTTGTGACTGCAGGATACCGGCGACTGCTGTACCCGTTAATACCTGCGCGGCGGTCTGTTTCAGGAAATCACGGCGGGGAAGCCGATTATAAGGGGAGGGAGTATTCCGCATGTTGAAAACCTTCTTTATGATCCGTTGTCCTGTAGATTTCGAGGAAAGCTATTTTATAGTAGTATGAACTGAGACCGACCCTTTTTCTACCAGATTTGCCTGATTTACTGAAATCGAAAGAGATCCCCGTTGAATATGTCCGAGCCGCTCACACTCGTTGCTACTACCGCTTTCGGCCTGGAAGCCGTGGTTTCGCGCGAACTGAAACAACTGGGATACGAAGAGCAGACCATTGAAAATGGCCGCATCACCTTTCAAGGCGATCTTGCTGCGATCTGTCACTGCAATCTCTGGCTCCGCAGTGCCGACCGGGTGCTGCTCAGCCTGGCGGAATTCACGGCGCTCGACTTTGATGACCTGTTCGACGAAATTCGCGACATCGAATGGGAACGCTGGCTGCCCCCTTCCGCCCAGTTTCCTGTCCGAGCCACCGCCGTCCGTTCCAAAATCAACAGTCCCAAGAACTGTCAGAAACTGGTTAAGAAAGCGATTGCCGAACGCCTGAAGGATCATTACATCAAAGACTGGTTTCCCGAAGACGGCCCGCTGTACTCGGTCAGCCTGTCGATTCTGAAAGACAAGGCTTCCGTCTGCATCGACACCACCGGCCCAGGACTGCATAAACGCGGTTATCGCAAGCTCGCCGCCGGCGCGCAGATTAAAGAGACGCTGGCAGCAGGTCTGGTCCAGCTCAGCTATTGGAATCGCGAACGGCCGTTTGTTGATCCCTGTTGTGGTACGGGTACGATAGCCATCGAAGCCGCCCTGATTGGTACGAACACGGCGCCGGGCCTCAACCGTGAGTTTGCCGCCGAAGGCTGGCAACAGTTGCCCCCCGAAATGTGGGAAGCGGCCCGCGAGGAAGCGCGCGCGCTCGCACGAACTGATATCGACTATCGACTGCAGGGCTACGATATTGATCCTGCCATGATTCGCATGGCCCGCTATCATGCTCAGCAGGCCGGCATGGAAGAATTCATTCATTTTCAGGATCAGCCACTTTCCGAATTCAGCACGCCCCGCAAGTATGGCTGTATCATTACCAACCCTCCGTACGGCGAACGACTGGGCGATAAAGCAGACGCCGAAGTCATTTACCGTGAAATGAAACGCGTGTTTGCGCCACTGGAGATGTGGTCAATTTATGTAATTACCTCGCACCCGGGCTTCGAACGCATTTACGAACAAAAGGCCCGCCGCCGCAAACTGTATAACGGTCGGATAGAATGCATTTACTATCAGTTTCCCGGCCCTCCTCCGCCGCGGAAGAAGTCACCCTGGGAACAGGCAGTCGGGACACAATCCAATTCAGCTGAGGAAACAGATGACGCCGATGAAACGCGGCAGGAAGAAGTTGCTTCCGAGCCGTACGTCACTCCACCCGAAGTGGCAAGCGAGAACCCGGGTGCTGCAGAATCGATTGAGTCGGCTCCTACAGAGTCTACTCCAGCTGAAGATTCTGCGACACATGAAAAATCGAGTGAAGAAACAGAAGACAGGCAAGAGTAGTTTCAGGCAGACCACATGTTGCGAATGTTCTTGCGAATGTCTTCTGCCGTCGTTTCGATCTCGGCTTCCTGGGGAGTATCCAGCGCATCGGCACTGAACGCCGGTCGTCGCTGAAACAGCGGGATTGTCTTTGGTGAAACAAACCGTGTCAGCTGGGCATAACTGTGTGCCTGGTTCCAGCGACGATTCTGGAAATACTGCCGATGAGGAAAGCAGACATACAGCCAGTTTTTCGCCCGCGTCAACGCGACATAAAACAGACGGCGTTCTTCGTCGATTTCGTCTTCGCTTTCCAGTGACATCTCTGACGGAATACTGCCATCGGCGGCCTGCAGCACGTAGACCGCGTCCCATTCCAGACCTTTTGACGAGTGAATCGTACTCAGTACCAGGAAATCATCGTCATCCGCGCCGCTGGCGGCTGAGACATCCTGCGTGGAACTGGGTGGGTCGAGGGTAATCTCTTCCAGAAAACTCATGCGACTGCTGAAGCGACTGGCAACCTGTTCCAACTGTTCCAGATCCCGTTGACGCGATGTCGCGTTATCGTATTGCTGGTCGAGCAGGGGGCTGTAAAACGTGCGCACCTGATGCACTTCCGCCGAGATGCCCCGTTTTTCTGATTGGGGAGAACTCAGGTTTTTCATCAGCCGCACAAACAGAGGCCAGTGCTCAACCGTCGCTGCCGGCGGTTTGAATTCCGACCACGCATCAAAGCGGAACTGGGATTCTGCCAGCAGGTTGATCAGCTGTTGTGCCTTTTTCTGACCAATGCCCGGCAGTAGAGTCAGTACTCGCAATCCCGAGACGGCATCGCGGGGATTTTCCGCTAGACGTAAATACGCCATCAGGTCTTTTACGTGTGCCGTTTCAATAAACTTTAAGCCGCCATATTTGTGATAGGCGATATTGCGACGCGCCAATTCTACTTCCAGCGAAAGACTGTGGTGTGAAGCCCGGAACAGGACCGCCTGCTGATTCAGGGGAATCCCGGCTTCCCGGTGTTCGAGCACCTGCTGCACGACGAAGTCCGCCTGTTCGTTATTGTCACTGCAGTCGACCAGGCAGGGCGCTTCCCCGCTGATCTTGGACGACCACAGGTTTTTCTCGTAACGTTCGTGTGCTTCGTCGATAATCTGATTCGTCGCCTGCAGGATGGGTTGCGTGCTGCGGTAATTTTCTTCCAGCGTGACGACGGTTGTCCCCTCGTATTCCTGGGGGAAGTCCAGGATGTTCCGTACGGTCGCCGCCCGAAAGGAATAGATCGACTGTGCATCGTCGCCGACGACGGTCAGTCCTGCACCGTCCGGACAGATATTCTTCAGAATACCCGACTGCAGAATGTTCGTGTCCTGGTATTCGTCTACCAGTACTGCTTCGAACTGGCCTCGCAACAGTTTGCCCCCCGCGGGATCAGCGGCGAGCGCATGCCAGAATAAAAGCAGGTCGTCGTAATCGAGAATGTTCTGTTTTTCTTTGCGATCCACAAACGCCTGAAACAGTTTCTTCAGCTCGTCAGCATGTTTCAGGCACCAGGGATAATGTCGCTCGAGGATCGGTTCCAGTTTGGAACACGTATTCACACAGCGGCTGTAGATTTCCAACAGGGTCCCTTTGCGGGGAAACTTCTTGCCGTTATTGCCCAGATCGAGTTCACTGCGGAGGGCGCTCATTAAATCTTCCGCATCACTGCGGTCGATTATGGTAAAGTCATCGGGTAGACCGATGGCCTGTCCGTAACGCCTGAGCAGTCGCGCAGCCGTTGAGTGAAATGTGCCCCCCCAGATACTCCGCGATCGGGCCGAGGCGGTATTCTCGCGGCCGGCGCTCATCGCCCGCAACAGCGCATCGACGCGCCGGACCATTTCATTCGCTGCGCGGCGGGAAAACGTCAGTAGCAGGATCCGGCTGGGATCGATGCCTTGCGCAATCAGGTACGCGACCCGATGCGAAAGTGTGGTCGTTTTACCAGTCCCCGCACCAGCGATGATCAACAGTGGACCCGCATCGTGACAGGCCGCCGCCTGCTGCTCGGGATTGAGCTGTTTGAAAAGGTCTTCCAGTTGTGGGGGGATTTCTGACATCCATGCCTCGCCGAGGTCGAAAGAATTGCGGATCTGCTTTCTTTCTATTTTCGCCAGACAGACGGTGACCGCAAGGGGCGGAAATCAAAAATGTTGCTGAACGACTGTTTTTCCCGCAATTCAGGGTCGATCACAGTTCCCGCAGGCGGACATTGCGGTAATGTGCTTCATTCACGAGATTTCCATGAATCTGTAATGCGATGATGCCTTTCAATGGAATCTGGGGATCTGCTTCCTTAAAGTCGACTGTTTGTACATCGTTAATCCAGATGCGAATGCGGGGTCCTTCACAGCGAATGCGATAGCTGTTCCAGTCGTTCATTCGAACAGGCAGATCGCGTAGTTCTGCAGGAGGCCCTGCCAGGATCTTTTTGCGGCGGGATTCATCATACAGGCAGCCCCAGTAGCCGGTTCCCAGGTCCGCCTGGTAGCCGCTGACTTCGTGATGATCGGGAATTTCCGCGGTCCGAATCTGCACGCCGGCATTGGTTTTATCACCCAGCAGTTTGAATTCGAGCTTGAGCTCAAAATCATCGTACTCTTTGTTGGAACGGAGAAACTCATTGCGTTCGACTTTCTCGGTCAGGCTGCCGGCGATGATTTCACCATCTTCAATACGAAAGATCTTTTCGTTGCCATGCCAGCCATCGAATGTTTTTCCATCGAACAAGGATTGAAAACCGAGTTCTTTCTCGCTCTGTTTCGCCTGGGCAGAGATCCGTTCGTGCTGCTGGGTGGCCCGCTGTTTGAGACCGTTATTCGATGTGGAAGCGATGACGCGTTGTAACGCATCGGCCAGCAGTTCGTCGTCAATAGGTGTGCCCCGTTCGGCCCAGGAGACAATCGTCGCACTCGCAGGGACGTTCAATGATTTATCCTTGAGCAGTGAAACTGTGTAGTTGACGGCCTGAGGCGTCGGGTTGCGGCGGAGCACTTCGAACACGAGTTTCTTCTCATCGTTACGTTCGGCAATCGCCAGTGTATTGCGGCAGACTTCCAGACGCTCTTCCGGCGTCATGTTCAACTGTCGTGCCACGCGAATGTAACCACGCAGTGAGCGAATTTTGTATTTGTTGTTCTCCAGTGATTTCGCCAGTTCCAGTAAGGGGGGCGCGACGTCGATGGTCACCCATTTCCCCAGCAGGTCGGTCGCTTTGTTCTGCAGTGCGTCGTCATTCGATCGAGCGGCTGCCACGACGGTCTCCAGCGCGGTCTCACCTCCGATGGCCGCCAGCTGGTCCAGCAGAATCAGCTTCTGATCAGTGGTCGCGCCTTCGATGCCGCCGGCCAGTGCCTGTGCAGTCTCTTCCAGTGGCAGCCGCGAGCAGGCAGCGACGAGTGCCTGGCCGGCGGGAGAGTCGGGACTGGATGCAAGGGTGAGCTTGATTAATTTCGGAAGATCATCGAGCGATGTGGTGCCGCCTAAAGCAGAGATGGCGGCCTGCTTCACTTCAGGGTTCGAATGATTCACCAGTTGCAACAGAACCGGAGTGGCTGAACTGAGACGACAGCCACCTGCCAGCTTGATGCCCGCCAGTTGCGATTCGCGAGTTTCACTCTCCAGCAGCTTACGGATACTGGCATCAATGCGTTTTTCAATTTCTGCAGAAGGCTGACTGGAATTCAGTTTGACGATCACCGTTTCCGCAGCACCGGCGAGGTCGGCGTCTTTCTGTTTGACCAGTGCGAGCAGAGAGTTCAAAGCCTGAGTTTTCTGTTCGTCATTCGCAACAGGCGCCAGTTCACCAATTGCAAAAATCGCCTGCAGTTTCAGTTCCTGGGAATCGCCCGAGGTCGCTTTTATCACCGTGGGCAGGGCAGATGGAGCTTGTAATGTCCCCAATGCAGCAACCAATAAGGCTTTACGTTCTTCAGGTAATCTCGGGTACGTTTCAATGAGAGTAGACGAAGATATTTTTCCCAGTTTCTGAGCCGCCTGCAGGCCGGCACGGAATCGCTGCAGATCGTTCGATTTAAGTTGTTCTGCCAATAGTCCCAGACCTGCCTTGCCCTGCAATACGATTGACTGTTGCGTCGCTGCCAGCAGGATGTTTTCAGGCAGATCCATTTTCTGTACGGTATTGACCAGCGTCAGTGCCAGGTGATTATCTTTGATATTTGCCAGCGACTTTGCACACATCAGACAGGCAAAACCGACTTCCTGCTGCAGTTTCGCATCTCCTTTACCGAGTGCCAGCAGCAGAGCCTTGGCAGCTTCCGACGTACCAGTTTCGCCGAGCGCATGAGCGGCGGCGATTGCGACGTTTGTGTTCTTGTCTGAGAGTAGCGGAGTCAGATCGTCGACGGCTTCCATGTCCTGCCGTTTTCCGATCGAATTGATCACGCCGACCAGCAGATTGCCTTTGACGGTTTTCAATGCGTCCCGCAGGGCTTTGTCCGCTGCTTGGTCGGGGATGTTTTCCAGTGCGGAACGGGCATAAGTCGCCAGCTTTTCATCGCCCAGGTATTTGGCGATCGCGGTTGCCGACGAAGCATCACCAATGGCCGCCAGCCGACGACAGGCCATCGCTTTGTCGTAGGTATCCGCGTCGGAGTTGAGTACTTTAACCAGGCGGGCGGCTTCGGGAGCATTTTTATCAGCAGTAGATTTATCAGCGGCAAAATTCATTGTCGGTGTCAGCAGCAGGCTGGCCACACACAGCATGAAAACGGAAGATCGACAGGTAGGCATGAGCACAAAATCCTCAGGGGAAGAAGACGTTATCGGAAATAATCAAATTCGGTTGTTGAAGCAGGTCGCGAATCAGACGGTCCACGGTTCGCGCATCGCACGGCTCCGCATGCGGTTGGCTTCCTCGTCGTTCACAAATTCTTCCGTTACCGGATCGAATTGCACTTTGCGTCCCAGTTTCCAGGCAATCGCAGCCGCGTGGCAGGCGATGTGTGAGCGGGCCATCACATCTTCGTTGGCCGCAGGCTTGGAACGCGTCTTCACACAGTTAAAGAAGTCGCGCACATGAAACTTGGGTGAGGTTCCCGGAATCGAACTGGGGGAAGGCAACGAAGCCCGCAGCTCATTCGAAGAGACCGCAGTCTGCCCGGAGTCACCCGTTTCGACCCAGCCGGCTTCCCCTTCAAAACGAACGGGACAGGTTCCCAGGCCGAGCCAGCCATTACGACGCATAACAAGCTTAACACCGTTTTCGTAGACGCATTCTATGACGTTGTCGTCAGGAACGTCTTTGGGTTCGTAGGTGACGGGCATCGTATTATCGGCTTCGAGTGCCCACTGACAGATATCCAGCGTGTGTGCACCCCAGTCGAGCAGCTTCGCGCCGGAGTCGAAGTCATAATGTCCGCGCCAGGCACCATCCACATACGCATGGTTATAAGGACGCCACGGTGCAGGGCCGAGCCACATGTTCCAGTCAACAACTTCCGGATCGGGCTCTGGTTCCGCAGGCAGCCAGTCGTGGCGATCGATCAACTGGTAGATCGAAGCGTGGACGGTATGAATTTTTCCCAGCTGCCCGGTCTGCGCGAGTTTGGCGGCGTGGCCAAAGTTGGAAACGTTGCGGCGTTGTGTACCCGCCTGGAAGACGCGACCGGTCCGCTGAATCGTTTCCTGCAGTCGTCGTGCCAGCTCAATGGAGATCGCACAGGGTTTTTCCGAGTAGACATCTTTGCCGGCTTCGGCTGCCATCATGGAAGCGGTCGCATGCCAGCGGTCACCCGTGGCAATCAGGACGGCGTCGATATCATCGCGGGCCAGCAGTTCGCGGAAGTCGCGATAGGTGTCGCATTTCTGGTCGCCGTTCTGTTTGTCGGCCATCTCTTTGACGGTCTTGCGTTGATCAGCGCGAACATCGGCGATAGCGACGAAGCGGACATCGGGCTGCTCAAGCATGTGGCTCAACACATAACCGCCACGTCTGCGAATGCCGATCCCTCCCAGAATAATCCGTTCGCTGGGAGCCACGGTTCCGTTCAGGCCCAGCGCCGTTGCCGGGATAATTGTGGGTGCCGTGAATACGGTACTGGCGGCGGCTGCCGTCTTCATGAAGTCACGACGATTGAGAGCACTTTTCTTCGTCATCTGTTTCTCCTCGTTAGCCTGGGGGGGAAAGAGTCGGCTGATCTATGAATCAATGATTATAGCGGGCTGGTGAAACCAGAGTCTGTCCGGTTTCGTAAATTGTAATCGACGGGTCGGCGTGCGTCTTGGAAATTCGAGGCGAATTTGTGTATATTTGGCGCATTTCTGGTCTCGATAATTTGTTATGAATGTTTCGTTACATCAGCAGTTTTTCAAAAAAGTCCCCGGTATCGCGCAGACCTGCCGCCTGTTTGAACATCTGCCCGATGTGTACCTGGTAGTAAAAGATGAACGGGGTCGTTTCATCAACCATAATGCAGCGCTGTTGAGCTGGCTCAAAGTGGAATCGGGTGAAACGCTGATCGGCAAAACCGACTTTGACCTACATGCCCGCGATCAGGCCGAAGCGTATCGCCGGGAAGATCGTCGCGTGATGGAGACAGGGGAGCCGCTGGTCGATCTGGTGCATCCGGTGACCGGCGGCGAGGGGGCCACGACCTGGTTTCAGGTGATCAAAGAACCGCTGTTTGACGTGCGCGGCAATGTGGCGGGCATTGTGGGGATGATGCGCGACTTCCGCCGAGCAGGTCTGGCGATTGCTCCCTATCTGGAAATGCAGCGCGTCTTTGATTTCATTAACGATCATTTTCAGCGCGAAATCACAGTGACCGAACTGGCGGCCTTGATGGGACTTTCCACCAGCCAGTTTCAGCGCCGGTTCCGCAAGCTGTTTGATACGAGCCCGGCCAGTTATATCAGCCACGTTCGCGTTCAGGCCGCCTGTCGTCTGCTGACATCGACGACCGACACGATTTCACAAATCGCCAATCAGACCGGATTTTACGATCACAGTCATTTTTCTAAAGTCTTCAAATCGCAGACTGGTGTCAGCCCGACCGTTTACCGCCGCAAGTATCAATAGCCACTGATCCGTTTGTATGTCGTTAATTTTCTCGAACCGATTTTGCCCGGTTCTTGTCCCTCTGCTATGATTGCCGCGACTGTTTCAACTGCCTGCCGACTTTCTGATCTAGTATTCAAAGTAAGAGCATCCAGAACATGGGAAAACAAATACCCGAACTTGAAGAACAGAATATCAAATTCATCGCCGCACAAAAGCTGTTCTTTGTTGGTACCGCGACCGCCGACAGCCGCATTAATGTGTCGCCGAAGGGAATGGATTCATTTCGTGTGCTGGGGCCGAATCGTGTGATCTGGTTGAACGTGACGGGCAGCGGCAATGAGACATCGGCCCATATTCAGCAAGACGGACGCATGACGATCATGTTCTGCGCGTTTACCGGCAAGCCTTTGATCCTGCGGCTCTATGGGCAGGCACGCGTCATTCATCCTTATGATGCTGACTGGGACGAGCTGTTCGCTCACTTTCCCTCCATCCCCGGTGCCCGGCAGGTGTTCGACCTGAGCGTCGACCTGGTGCAGACCTCCTGCGGGATGGCGGTTCCCTATTTTGATTACGTCGAGGAACGCGAACAGCTTGCCACCTGGGCCCGCAAACAGGGAGAAGCCGGCATCCATCAGTACTGGCACGACAAAAACCAGCAGAGCCTGGACGGCATTCCGACGCATATTCTGGAAGAAGAGTGATGACTGGTATGGTTCCCGCAGGTTATCTGGCGAAACGCGTTGAGACGGATACCAGCTGGCTTGCCAATGATCAGGTCGATGACATTTACTCGCTCAGTAACTGCATCTCAGACAATTTTGGCGACTACACCGGATTCTGGAAACACAACAATTACTGGCTCTTCAATTCTCCCGCTACCATCCGGGCACTGGCAGAGGAAGCGGGATTCGATCTGGCGGGAACAAAACTGTTCTACTACGAAGTCTTTGAGCAGCAGTACCATGACACAGGGCTCTGGCAAACCTTCACCGCCGAGAACTCACTGCACACCAGTGTCGAAGTTCCCGCGACAAAACAGCTGGAAGGATTTGATATCGTTACTTTCTCCCTGGGACCAGTACCGGAATGCTCTTGCCTGTCCTGTAACTACATGGCGGAAACCGTTCCCGTCAATTGCCACTGCCTGTTGGAAACATTTGATACAGCATTTACTCTGTTGTCACAGGATGTCTTTAAAGGCTGCGAGCCAGGACCGTACCGTATTTTTGCCGTTTATTCTGTGAATGAAAAAAAAGAAGGGTAAGCCCGAATGTAATTCGGGCCGAGCGCAGCGAGCAGGAAATTGACAGAGAAGCAGAACGATTGCTGGAAAATCTGTCTGCCAGATATTGTTGAGATATGTCGCGTGACTAATATTTCGCAGGAGTGAACCGTCAGCTTCCTGTTGCCTGCGGCAATCCCGAATTGTATTCAGGACCACCAAAGATCACACTTTTAATTTTTCGAAACCGCGCCGACTACTTCTTTGTTACCGGTGTTCGGCAGTAAGCGCTGTGCTTCCTGCAGGACGAATTTGGGATCCATGAACGGTTCGTAGCTGATGTCCTGCCAGACGACGTTTCCTTTGCCGTCGATGATGAAAGTGCCATGCAGGGGTTGCTTTTCGAAGTCGTCAAAGACGTGGAATGATTTGAACACGTCCAGCTTGTCGTTGGAAAACAGCGGAATGGGCAGATCCCCTTTGTCGTAGTTTTTGATCGACGTTTTCAAACCTTCGAGATTGTCGGTACTGATGGCCATCAGCGGGAAGCCGGCCTGTTCAAATTCCTGCACCATGGGAGCGAACGCCTGCAGCTGCTCGGCACAATGCAGACAGCTGAAACCCAGATAGAAGATCAGCACGTGTGGCTTGCCGCGAAATTCGTCGGAGCGGCGCACTTTGCCGGTCGCGTCTTTCAACTCCCAGGTGGGAGCCGGGCTGGGTTTCCAGCGGAAGGGGCCTAGCGTACTCAGATCGGGACGGTTACCTACATCGGTGGCGGCTGTCTTTTCAATGCGCCAGTCCGGTTTGAATTTCAGTTCGGCAGCGATCGGCGCCAGTCGTGTGAAGAGTGGCATATCCAGATCGATGGAAGCTGAGATCTTCTGCAGCTTTTCGAATTCTTTTTTCGCAGCCGCTTTATCACCGGATTCCCAGAGCAGTTCTACGAGCGTCGCCTGCGGGTGAACTTCATTCTTATGTGAGCCAATCAGTTTGCGTAACGCTTTCTCTGCTTTTTTCCGATCGCCTGATTTCCATTGTACGGCGAGTAGATAAACTTGATCCGCGCCCCCCGCTTTCTTCAGCAGTTCATAACCCGCTTTCAGATCACCCTGTGCAATCGCCTGATGTCCTTCTAATGCTTTGATGCTCTGTTCCAGTTTGCGGACGCGTGAGAGGTACGGTTTCGCTGCTGTGTTTTTCGCTTTATCAATGATAGAGGCACGACTTTCGTCTGGTCTGAGTGCGACCAGTGGTTCCGCAGTCAGACTGGATTTTGCTTTGGCTTCCGCTTTTTCAACGGTTCGTTTGCGTTCAGCGGTGACGTCATCCAGTCGCTTTTTCAGTTGAGCCAACTGGGCATCACCCTGTTTGATATTTTTTGTCTGGTAATACGCCAGTCCCAGATACCGCAGACGGTTGATCTGTTCTTCTTCCTCATCGGTCGGTTCTAAATACGGGGTCTGGCTCAAAGCGATCAATTCGTCCCACAGTTCGTACGTCCGCAGCACCTGCAGTAGACGCATCCGTCCGTACTTCGCACTGCCTCGTTTTTTGAAGGTGTTATATTTGGGATGCTGCGGCAGTTCGGTCATGTTTTTGGCGAGCGCCAGGGCATCGTGGACACGACCGATAAAGATCAGGTTGCGGATCAGCCATTCGTTGTTGTGGGCATAATTGTGGATCTGGTCAGGCATGACAGCGTCGCGCATCATGTGTGCGTGATCGACGCGGGCCGAGGCTTCCTGCTGCCAGACCGCATCTTCATAGCGGTTTAATCGCGAATAGATATGACCGGGCATATGCCACATGTGGGCGATGCCGGGGGAGGATTGTCCACAGCTCGCCGCTGACGTCAGCGCCTGTTCCGGTTTGCGGTGATCCCACAAATGAATGCGGTAGTGATGAGCCGGGTGCATCGGGTTCTTTGCGAAGATGTCCTGCAGCAGTGCTTCAGCAGCGATGTAGCTGGTGCTGGCAGAACGCGAGTTATACAGGTGCACGGCCAGAAAGGCCTTGGCTTCCAGATCATCGGGGTACGCGAGGATCAGATCTTCCAGCGCTTTGGTATAAGCTTCGTTACGCTCTTTGGATTTTTTCTTATCCGCGTTGATGTAGGCTGTGAGTGCTTTGATGTACTGCTTTTCGCGCGGGCTGGCTTTGTCCAGCCGTTTGTTGGCTTCTTCGATGAAGCCTTTGGCGCGCTTTTCATTTTTCAGATTACACATCGCAGCGCCCCAGAATGCCATGGCACAGTCGGGGTCTAAATTCGCGGCGTGACGGAAGGAGCGTTCGGCTTCCAGGTACCAGAAACCGTGGAGCTGCCCCAGCGCCTGGTCGAGAAACTTCTGTGCGGCCGGATTCTTCACCGTCACATCAAAGTGCACATCACCGGTGCCCCCCATCAGGTAGGCCTGACGGCGGGGACCTTCATTAAAAACTTCGCCATGATACGAGTGACCGGCCAGGGTTTCCTCGGCGGATTTCGTTTCCGTTTTCTCCACGTCTGTTGCTGCTTTGTCGGCGCTGTAAGCCGTTGTCAGCGGCAGGCAGAGCAGGCTGGCAGTCAATATAAGAAAAACACGATTTCTACGCATGGTCTCGGGCAGGAAGTTGTTCATGTGAGTCAACTTTTATGAGAATGAGGATGGTGGTTTATCTTCAGGAGAGAAACTTGATGTAGAACATGCCATTTTACCGAGACCACTTGGGGAATGTCGATGCTTCCGGGTATTTTCAGGCAGTAATTTCAAAAACCCCGATGGTCTGCTTTTGATCGTAAACCTGATTTTGATTGCCTCCGAAATATGTACAGTGTAGGATATGACGAATATGGTCCGAGTCGTATTTACTGCCAATCTGGAACGTCATCTCAGTTGTCCGGAAGAAACTGTCTCCGGCACAACGGTACGGGAGGCATTGGAAGCGGTGTTTGAAACGCAGCAGCGGCTGCGCGGCTATATTCTCGATGATCAGAGCCGGCTGCGTCAGCATATGGTAATCTTTGTGGACGGCCAGACGATTGTCGACCGGGTCCATTTAAGTGATTCCATCTCACCCGACAGTGAGATTTATGTGATGCAGGCACTTTCCGGCGGATAACGGTTTTCCCGTTCGTTACATTTCTGTCATCAACCTTTCTAAAGGCATTCGCGATGAGTTCTCAGGTTCAGATTGCGACCCGTAAAGGTCTGTTTCAGCTCGACCGCAATTCAGAAGGCTGGAAAATTCGACGTCACGATTTTCCCGGTGAAAATGTTTCGATGGTCCTGCATGACTCGCGGGATGACACGACGTACGCTGCGTTGAATCATGGTCACTTCGGGGTCAAGCTGCACCGCAGTTCGGATCGGGGTGAAAACTGGGAAGAGTGTGCCGTACCCGTTTATCCGGAAGGAGCCCAAAAAGCTCCCGATCCGTTTACCGAAAATGCAGAGCCGAAACCAGCCAGTCTGAGTGAAATCTGGTCACTGGAACCGGGGGGCGCCGATCAGCCGAATCGTCTCTGGTGCGGGACGATTCCCGGAGGCCTGTTTCGTTCGGATGATCGCGGTTCCAGCTGGCAGTTGGTGGATTCATTATGGGATCTGCCCGAACGCTTGAAATGGTTTGGCGGCGGCAAGGACGATCCGGGTATCCATTCCATCTGTGTGCATCCGGACAACAGTCAGAATGTAGCTGTTGCGATTTCCTGTGGCGGAGTGTGGGTCACTGACGATGATGGCGTCAGCTGGACCTGCAAGGCGGACGGATTGCGGGCGGAATATATGCCTCCGGATCTGGCGCACGATCCCAATATCCAGGATGCACATCGTATGGTGCAGTCGCCCACTCAACCGGACCACTTCTGGATTCAGCATCATAACGGCGTGTTCAAAACGACCGATGGGGCGCAGTCGTGGCAGGAAGTGACCGGAATTCAGCCTTCCGTGTTCGGGTTCGCGGTCGCCGTCCATCCGCAGCGTCCAGAGACGGCATGGTTTGCACCCGGCGTGAAAGACGAGTGCCGTATCCCCGTCGAGGGACGGTTCGTGATTGCCCGCACGACCGATGGAGGCGCGACTTCAGAAGTGCTTTCGAACGGGTTGCCAGGCGAACACAGCTACGACATTGTTTATCGACATGCATTGGACATTGATGAAACCGGTGACTGTCTGGCCGTCGGTTCGACGACCGGCAACTTCTGGATCACTGAAGATGGAGGCGACAGCTGGCAGACGATCTCCACCAGCCTGCCTCCGATCCATTGTGTCCGCTTTGTGAAGAGTTAATCCCGTTTTTTCAGTTCCTGTTCGATGACGCGGGCGGATTCTTTGCCTTGCGCTGTTGCGCCTTCCGAATTGAAATGCACGTTGCCCGGTCTGGTCCACCATTCGGCGTGATGCGGTTTGGTGAAGGCGTACAGATCGTTGACTCCGATCTCGGGATAATCTTTCAGGACTTTCAGAGCGACCTTGTTGTACTTTGCAGCGTCACCGGCGATGCGTCCTGCTTCTCCTTCGGGAACAGGGGTAGTGGTTACAAAAATCAGTTTCGCTTTGGGTGCCAGCTCTTTCAGATAGGCGATAATGGCGCGCAGGTTTTTTTCATAGTCTGCGGTGGATGTCACCTGCTTGCCGTTAACGCGATCCAGTTTCTTGCCGTTCAAGTATTTCAGATCATGCAGGCCGACGTTGAAATGAATCACATCCCAGTCGAAGTCCCAGTGGCCGACAAGTTGAGGATTGCGCATCGTATCATGCATGGTTTTCATTTTGGTGATGACCGAAGACGAATCACCGCCATTGCAGTACAGTCGATACACGTTGGCTTTCCCCTTGAGGGCTTCGCGAGTGGCATCGGTATAAGCGATGGAAATGGAATCGCCATATAGAAAGACGTTGGGCAGCCTGGGATCATTTTCGACGAACTGAAAAGTGGGACGCTTGTTGAACCGGGGAGAACGAACCAGCTTTTTCCAGGCCTCGGAAGCCTGTTCTTCTGCGAATACAACAGGAGTGCCCGCGAGCAGGAAGGCGGAGAACAGCGTAAGCAGTAGGATGGATTTCATGATGCGTCTTCTTTAACAAAAGGAATGTCTGCAGAAATAATGGGAAGGGCCAGTTACTTTTGTTCTATTCTGGTATGTTCACAATCGGAACAGCAAGTTGATTTGCTGAAGAATTCAGAAAAACCCGGCATCTCTGGAATACTGTAATTCGCAGTGGATTTCTGTTGGGAATGGATAAGAGAATCAATAGAATGAGATGAGGAAACAGATTGATGTCCGGAACTTAAGGGAATGCTCACATGAGAATATTTTGTCTCTGTTGTCTGTTAATTGTGTTCGGTTGCGAAAGACCCAATCCGGAAGTGGCAACGGCTGCCGTGGAACAGGGGGAAACAGCACTAATCCGCAGTCAGGGCGAAATGGCACTCCCACGAGCGGGGATGGGCATCATGACCGGCGAGGTGACTTCGGATACCGCACTGGTACAGGTGCGTCTGACCAGAACAGACAAGCTGGTGGATCGCGATGTCCCAGGCATGCCGGGAGTCGTGGTATTTTCGCTCAGCCCATACGAAAACGAAAAGACAGCTTCAAAGCACGTTGATACCCAGGTTGTGAAGGCCGCTGCGGAGCATGATTTCATCGCGCGCGCCGCATTTAATGGTCTGATGGCTGACACCGAGTACGAGTGCAAAACCCGGATCGGTGAAACAGAGGAGCAGATGCACGCTGGTCCCACGGCACGGTTCAAAACATTGCCCGGTGCCAGTAAAACGACGCCTGTTGATTTTGTGGTGGTGACAGGGATGAACTATGCCAAGTTTCACGGCGATGATCGCATCGATCAAAAACAGCATCTCGAGGAAAACAACACAAAGCTTCCGCAGCCTTATTCCGGTCCGGACAAGCACCTGGGTTATCCGGCGCTGGAGACCATTCTCAAGTTGAAGCCGGACTTCTTTATTGGCACCGGCGATAACGTGTATTATGACACACCCGATAAGCCCCGCGCGGAAACCATTCCCGAAATGCGACGGAAATGGCATGAACAGTTTGTGCAGCCCCGCTACCGGGATCTGTTTGCCGCAGTACCCACCTACTGGGAAATTGACGATCATGATTACCGAATCGATGACGGCGATAACACAGGCGATCATCATCCCACCCCGGCAGAAGGTCGTGCGATGATGCTGGAACAACTGCCCGTCGCGCCCATGAAGGAGACAGGAGCAAAAACGTATCGCACGCAGCGGGTCAATCAAAACCTGCAGATCTGGCTGCCGGAAAACCGCATGTATCGCAGTCCCAATGCGATGGAAGACGGGCCCGAAAAAACGATCTGGGGTGCCGAACAGAAAGCGTGGCTGAAGAAAACACTCAAGGAGAGTGATGCCACGTTCAAACTGCTCATCTCGCCGACACCCATGATTGGCCCCGATGATCTGCGCAAGACCGACAACCATTGTGACATTGGCGGATTCCGTCATGAGCGGGATGAGTTCTTCAACTGGCTCAAGGAGAACGGGCTGGATCAGCAGAACTTTTTCATCGTGTGTGGTGATCGTCACTGGCAGTATCATGCCATCGATCCGAGTGGTTTTGAAGAGTTTTCCAGTGGAGCACTCGTTGATGCCAATTCACGGTTGGGTCGCAAGGCAGGTGATCCGAAATCAACGGACCCCGAGGGACTGATCAAGCAGCCTTATCTGCAGGATCCGCGTTCTGGTGGGTTTCTGCTGGTGAAGGTCACTCCTTCGAATAAAAAGGATCCGGCGACCCTCACCTTTCTGTTTCACGATGAAAAAGGAAAGCTGCTCTACCAGCATGATGTCCCCTCAGGTGGAGAAAAGCCGGCAGAGCAATAAGAGCGGCTATTCCTTGAAATCAGTGTCGGCAGTTTTCAGATCGAGGGGTTGTATCCAGATATTGCGATAGCGGACGTCGTGGCCTTCGCACTGCAGCTTAATACCGCCGGGGGTGTCGGTGATACCGAAACCGTTATCATTACCTCCATCCAGGCCGGAGTTCGCGCCGCCCCAGACTTTGTTGATGGTGACGTTTTCGTGGACTTTTTTCCCGTTGAAGTACATCGAGACTAAAGGCTTTTCGACAAGCTTGCCGTCTTTGAACCGGGCTGCGCGAAAGGTGATGTCGTAGGCGTTCCATTTTCCTGTGCCGTTATAGGCATGGTAGGGTGACTCGGTTTCGTTGATGACGGCTGCCATGCCGTGTTTTGTCTTGTCGCCGTCCAGAACCTGAATTTCATAGCGATTCTGCAGATAGACGCCGCTGTTACCCCCCGGTTTGGAAACCAGAAACTCGACATGCAGGCGAAAGTCGTTGTATTTCTTTTTTGTGACGATGTCGGCTGTCCCGTATTTTCCTCCCGCCGCAGCCGGGTCATCTGACATGACGACTGTACCTGCATCGATGGGATCTTCCACCACTTTCCATTTGATGGGCAGTGAGGAGCTGAACCGGGGGCCCTCCCAGTAAGTCCATTTCTGATCCAGCATTTCCCGGCTGCCGTCCAGCAGGATTTCTGCATCGGTGGGGGCATTGGCACCAAGACCGACGTCGGCCCGTACACTCGAACAGGGCGACAGGAGTATCAGTGCAAACAGAGTCGTAATGAAGGCTGTGAAACGCATGGTGAATCCTCATGAAACCGGAAGTGTGATATCAAAGTTATATTATGTGATAATTTTGAGTACAGCACAAACAGAGAAATCAATTTGAAGCGTTTCTGAACGAAAGTTGAGTTGCAGTTTAAGGTTGCCACTTTACTGGGCAATCTGAACCGGGAAGACACTCAACAGGCAGAGTCGATTCGTGATATTTTTTAATTCTAAAAAGAAATGTAAGTCATCTCAGCAATTTATGATGTGAGAGTGGGTCTTCGCTAAGTCGAAATAGTTCAGCAGTTTTTGGTTCTTGAAAAAAAGTGGAGAGCGACAACCTCGATTGTAAAGTAGCGGATTCAATCTGGTTTTTCACTGTTCAACAGAATCGTTGCTTCGTTCGGGGAAGCTGATTAGGCATGAGATTCGCATAGTTGATATGTCAGCTAATTGGTCCGATGGCAATTTCTGCATGATCGTTAGCATTGGTTTTATTCTCACTTCATTGTGAAAGCTGGAGAGTCGTAAAATTTGAGTTGAGATATAGTTTGAGAAGAGACTGGTTACTCCCCTGAAGACCCCACCCTCTTTCCTGCCTACTTCCCACTAAAGAAAAGAACTCTCGTCATTCCGTATTTATTGAAGGAAACATCCATGTTGAGCAGGCACAAATTACGTATACGTGGATTCACGTTAATTGAATTACTGGTGGTGATAGCCATTATTGCCATTTTGATTGCGTTACTCTTACCGGCAGTGCAGCAGGCACGGGAAGCCGCCCGCCGCAGCACCTGTAAAAATCAGTTGAAACAGATCGGTCTGGCGCTTCACAACTACCATGATAACTATCTTCGCTTCCCGATTGGCGAGCAGTTCGGACGCATCCGACCTAACTGGCGTGCACCGATTCTACCTTTCCTGGATCAGGCACCCGCTTACAACCAGATGAACTTTGATATCAGTACCACCGTGGGTGGTTTCATGTCAGAGAACAGCGGCGGCTCGTATGGTTATGGCACAGGTGCCGGAACGAACGAAGTATTAAAAACGTTGCGGGTTCCCGTGTATAACTGCCCGTCGAGTCCGTTTTCCAATTCGTCCAACGAGAACGGGATGAACAATTACGACCAGGGTCAGACGATGGACTACGTCGGGATCGCCGGTGCGACACCCGCTCCGGGCAGCAGCTCAGGTTCCTGCTCTGTTACCGGGGCCGGCTATGGGAACGGTACCTTCTGTAACAACGGATTGCTGGCTCCCAATGAAAGTTTCCGAATCCGTGATGTCAAGGACGGAACTTCGAATACGATGATCGTGGCAGAGCAGTCAGGCCAGGTGAATGGGAAAGACTGCCGCTCTAACTACTATGGTGGCTGGAGCGGAATCGGAACGACATCCAAAATGCCTTCACTGGGTTCCGGTTCTGCCTGGGGTTCAGGAACAACGACTGTGATGTATTCCATCAACAGCTTCTGGACTTCCGGTGCACCAACTGAAGCCAGTGCTCCCTATGGGGCCAATACGGTTCTGAACTCCTTTCATACCGGCGGAACCCATGTTCTGTTGACTGATGGAGCTGTCCGCTTTGTTTCTGAAAATATTGACTTCAGTACCCTGGCAAATCTGGCATCCAAAAATGACGGTAATGTTTTGGGCGAGTTTTAGTCGTCACTCAGCATGGCAGTCTTAAAATGAGAATGCAGGCACGGTCCCCGTTCGTCAGACCAACGGGGCCGTGCACTGTTTTGTGTTTTATCAACTGAATGATATCTGGAATCAAACTGAAATGTTTACACAGATTTATTTGAAGCGATTTTTTCTGTACTCCCTGATGCTGTGTTCCAGTTTGTTGCTGGTCGGCTGTGGAAAAAGCAATGCAGAAGACAAACAGCGTGCCCACATTACCGTTACCGTGACTCACGATGGTGCACCTGTCACAGAAGCGGAACTCCGGTTGATGATGGACGGTAAAGGCGAGGGAGCCATGGGCGTATTGAACGAAGCGGGACAGACGGAACTCTCTGATGTCGTGCTCGGCAGTTACACCGTGACGGTGACCCCACCGGAGGGGACTCCCGACAATCCGGCTCCGAAAAAAGACTACCCCAATATCCCCCAGAAATACCGCAGTATGAAAGACACGCCACTCAAAGCTGATGTCAAAGCGGGCGTGAATGAATTAACGTTCGACCTCAAAAAATAAGCCAGCTGTTATTCTGATAATCCCTGCCTTGCTCTTACAGGGAACTGCTTCTGGCAACCCGGACACAGGTTAATGGTGAAATCCACTGCCTTCTGTCTGGGAGGTGTGCTGAGGGTGAGAAGCAAAATAGTCTATCGCGTGCTGCAGGTCATTCAGCAGCATCTCTGCCATATCGCGTGTGAAACCTTCTTTGCAGACACACCGTAATACGGCGAGGTCGTCACGGTTTTTGGGGAAAGTATAAGCGGGAACCAGCCAGCCCCGTTCACGTACTTTATTTGAAATATCAAACACGCTGAAATTGGCGGTTTCATTGGTGGTAAACGCAAACACGGGAATATCACTTCCATCTGAGATCAGATCAAATGGCCCCAGTTTCGCGATGCCGGCAGACAGGTGCAACGCGACATCCTGCGATGTCTGGTGGATGTCGCGATAGCCTTCGTGACCCAGCCGCAGGAAATTATAATATTGCGCCACGACCTGATTACCGGGGCGGGAAAAATTCAATGCAAAGTTAGGCAGGTCTCCGCCCAGGTAGTTGCAGTGAAAGATCAGTTCTTCCGGCAGTTCGGCTTTCTCACGCCAGATAATCCAGCCGACGCCGGGATACACAAGCCCGAATTTATGCCCGGAGGTATTGATCGATTTCACCAGCGGCAGCCGAAAATCCCATTCGAGATCCGGTTGCAGAAAGGGCGCGACAAATCCGCCCGAAGCGGCATCTACATGAATGGGAACTTCCCAGCCGGTTTCGGAATTGAGTTTGACCAGCGCGTCATTGACTTCTTTAACGTTCTCATAGCGACCATCAAACGTGCTCCCCATGATCACGACGACGCCAATCGTATTCTCGTCGACGAGTTTCAAGGCTTCTTCAGCGGTCAGGCAGTAGCGGTCCCCTTCCATAGGCACGAACCGTGGTTCGATTTCCCAGTAACGACAGAATTTTTCCCAGCAGACCTGCACGTTAATGCCCATGACCATATTCGGTTTATCAGCGGGTTTGCCTGCCGCTTCTCTGCGTTTCCGCCAGTTCCACTTGAGGGCCATCCCGCCCAGCATGGCTGCTTCACTGGACCCGATTGTAGAGCACCCAACGGCGTTTTCTTTTGCAGGGGAATTCCAGAGCTTTGACAGCATGTTGGTGCAGCGCAGTTCGATCTCTGCTGTCTGCGGATATTCATCCTTGTCGATCATGTTTTTATCGAACGTTTCTGACATCAGTTGCCGGGCTTCGTCTTCCATCCAGGTGGTGACGAAGGTTGCCAGGTTCAGCCGTGAGTTACCATCCAGAATCAGTTCATCGCGAATCAGGTTATAAGCCACCTTGGGAGGCAGACCTGCGTCTGGCATTTTGTATTTGGGAACGGGCTCCTGAATGAAGCGTCCTCCATACGCGGGAGTGATGAAGGATTCGGGGTCAGATGGATGCAGATTATTCTGGCCGTGCAGCATGAAGGTGCCCTCCTGGTAGATCAGTACGGATTCAATGTTGAGTGTACTGCCATCCTACTGTCTGGCGCTGAGATTTGAATGAAGATCGGGAGAGGGATCTGTTTTTCTGCAAATTTTATGTATTGCAGCCGACGGCGCACTGGCCGATGATGTCCAGTTTGTCATCATTCAGATAGCAATAGCGGTTGATCCAGACTCCGTCCGGGCTGATGTCAGTCGCGACCTGCATCCGCGTCCGAAAATCTTCGGTGGGACCATAGCCGTGCGCGAGTGCATAAACAGGCATGGGCCGTGCCAGCTTTCTGGCAGCCAGGATTTTACGCTCCTGTGCCAGCGGGCCTGCGATGTGGGGTTGATCGGGGCCCGGGTAAGAGACGTCTGCCAGGCGTGTGGGGTGAGCCCAGTCGGTGATATCAAGAAATTTGAAGAGTGCGCGGACCAGCAGCGTTTCTGACAAACCGGGATTGGCCGCCAGAATCTGATCACCGTACGAACGCAACATCATTGACCAGTGCATCCCATACAGTTTCACACTTACCGAGTTACAGTATTTTGCTGCCAGTGAGTAATTCATACCTGACAGTATGGACCAGGGGGGAGGAAACGCACTGGGGGCCAGCTCGACGCCGGCTTTGCCACAGTCGTCCATTGTGTTCCGGAATCCTGCCAGCAGTTCTTTGGAAAGCTGGGCTTTCATCAGCAGCATTTCAGAGGCTCCGGGATAATGATCGTTCAGCCAGAGCGGGAAATTGGCAGCCTGATTCTCTTCTGAGAGCCAGTTTTCCAGGTCGTAATTTGTCAGACCACCGTTGAGATTCTGGTACAATGCCTGTGAATCAGACTGCATCTGTTCAAAATTGTAACCCAGGCGATCTGCTGCCTGGCGGGCGTGGTTGCTGAAATCGAAAAACGCAGAATCCAGAAAATAAGGCGGATACTCGGGCCAGTCAAAACGCAGACCGTCGATCTCAGGATATTGACTGAGCAGGTCGCGGATCAACGCATGCTGGTATTCGATGATATGAGGACTGGCCAGGCTGCCGTTATTCGCAACGCGTCTGCGGGGCAAGGACCCATCAGGCAGGCGGGGAATGTCTTCTTCAACCGGTCCACCAAACTGCACACGATACCCGGGGGGAATTGCTGCCTGGACCTGGAAGTAAACTTCCAGTCCCCGTTCATGCGCAGCTTCGATGAACTCTGCGACGACATGACCTGCGCTGTGAGTCAGTTCATCCGCTTTCGCTGGCTGATAGCGCAGGCCTGAATAAAGTGATTCATCGGGGACGAAGCTGGGCGAGGTTTTGACCCACAGTTCCCGTTTACCTTCCCACAGCGGTCGGTCCAGCAGGCGGACCTGTCCGGCACCAGCGTCGGCAGGGGGCTCGCGCACGCCTGTCTGCTCGTCAGCCAGTTGCATGACATAAGGCGAAGTGGAAACGGCCGTGACGCCTGCGCGCTTCATAAGATTGTCGAGAACCGTTTCGACTCCCTCGTACTGCAGGTACTCCGGTAAAACCGTCACGCCGATCTGTCTCTGCTGGCTCATGGTTTCCTCGCAATGAAGCAGAAAAAAACTCTGTACTTGATATCTTATAGGCCTGCAAGATCCTTTCTCCAGCCCGCCGGAGAGATTTTTTTTGACTTTACGGGACCCCGGGCAATTTGTCGCAGAAAGCGACGAGAATAAAAGTGGCAACCGGGCCCAGTAAAAGGGACAGCAGAAACCAGGCCAGGCCGCTGCGGTTCTTTCCTTGTGCCAGGCCGGCATTGATCAAAGCCAGTGATCCCCAACCGACCAGATATCCTGATTCCTGCGGGATTTGTGCTGCGAATAACATGCTCGGTTTCCTCCTGAAATAATCAGACTTTTTCCTGCCGGGTGAGATCAGATTCTGTCGTAGTTTTAGATTTCTGGTAAAAACACGAGCCCCGACAATCTGTGATTGCGGGGCCCGGAAATAGAATTCATTCAAGTGTCACTGGTTATTCAGTGATAATGTCGTTCACAGTTCCACCACTGGGAATCATCGGCAGCACATGTTCCTGGTAGGTGCAGATCACATCCAGCAGGTAAGGTTGATCCGAGGCCAGCATCTCTGCCAGGGCGGCCGGATATTCTGCTTTGGAGCGTACCTGTCTGGCCTGCAGTCCAAAGCCTTTGGCGATGGAGACAAAGTCGGGATAGGTGGCTTCAGCATGTTCGCCGGAGCCTTTACCTTCCCATTCCGGATGGTGCACGGGCCCCAGGTAAGTGTGAGCACGCCGCCCTTCCATGAAGCGATCTTCCCATTGCACGACCATACCCAGGTGCTGGTTATTCAGCAACAGGATTTTGACCGGCAGATTCTCAGTATGCAGTGTTGCCAGTTCCTGAATATTCATCAGCATTGAGCCATCGCCGTCGATGTCGACCACGAGGTCATTGGGGAACTGTGCCTGGACACCCATGGCAGCGGGCAGGCCGAAGCCCATCGTTCCCAGTCCCGAACTGCTGAGCCAGTGGCGTGGTTTGTTGAATTTATAGAACTGGGCCGCCCACATCTGATGCTGACCCACGCCTACGGTGATGTAAGGGTCTCTCTCTTTGCTCTGCTGCCAGAGTTCATGAATCGCATACTGCTGCGACATGACGTCGCCCAGCTCAGGATATTTCAGCGGGAATTTCTCTTTCCACTCTTTGCACTGAGCAAGCCAGCTGTCGACCTGTGGCAGATCGTCGTCGGTGATTGCTTCGTTTAACTCGGTCAGCACATGTTTCAGGTCGGCATTAATCGGAATATGCGCTTCTTTGTTCTTCTGCAGCTCAGAAGGATCAATGTCCACGTGCACGATTTTTCCATGTTTGGCGAACTCTTCAAGCTTCCCTGTCACGCGGTCATCAAAGCGTACGCCAAATGCCAGCAGCAGATCAGCTTCGTTGACGGCGTAGTTCGCATAGACGGTTCCGTGCATGCCCAGCATGTCCAGGCTCAAGGGGTCCTCGCCGGGGAATACACCCAGACCCATCACGGTCGTGGTAACAGGAATATTGGTTCGTCTGGCAAATTTGACCAGTTCTTCAGAGGCGTCTGAAATAATCGCACCGCCACCAACATACAGAATTGGTTTCTTGGAACGTTTGATGGCTGCCAGAATCTGTTTGATCTGTTCGGGAGCCGCTTTACGCATCTCCGGACGATAGCCGGGCAGATAAGTATCCGGATTGTAATCGGGTTCTTCATCCAGTGTCGCCAGCTGACAGTCTTTGGGGAAGTCAATCAGCACAGGACCGGGACGTCCTGTATTCGCGATGAAGAAGGCTTCCTTCACGATGCGGGCGACGTCTTTGACGTCGGTCACCATGTAATGATGCTTGGTGATCGCGCGGGAAATTTCCACCATGGGAGTTTCCTGGAACGCATCGCTACCAATGACGGCTTGAGGCACCTGGCCGGTGATGGCCACCAGGGGAATCGAATCCAGTTTTGCATCTGCCAGAGCGGTGACCAGGTTGGTGGCACCGGGACCACTGGTTGCCATACAGACGCCGACTTCTCCCGTGGTGCGGGCAATCCCCTGAGCGGCAAAGCCGCCCCCCTGTTCGTGGCGGGGCAGTAAGGTGCGGATATCGTCTTTGTATTTCATCAAAGCCTGGTGTAACGGCATGCTGCAACCACCGGGATAAGCAAAGATGGTTTTCACGCCCTGCCGCACCAATGCCTGAACCAGAATCTCAGCGCCATTGATTGTCTTCGTTTGCGTGTTTTTTTCGTTGGCAGTGGCCACTGTTTCACCCTTCTGTTTCGATAATCTCTAATTGTCTCAAATTAAATGACGGGATCGACCAGATTTCACTGTCACCGGTTCGAATCCGGCTTCTGGCAGATCGCTGTTTCGCTGTTACCACAACAGACAGATACGTAGACGCACCGCGTACGCCAAATGTTCGTTCTGGTTTTCAATCACTTGATTGGCGGTCAATTCTATCTTCTCTCAGGGACAATAACGAGTCATTTCCTGCCCAGAATCCAATATTCGTCGAGAGACACGCCTCTTAAACCGCCTCAGCAAACAGGTTACAAAGACTGTTTCGATTGTGCAGGTTGACGCGTTCAATCCAGCAATCGCGTCCACGACAGATAAATTATCTGCGCGAAGAGTTAATCCAAATAGATTTAAGTGCATTGATATTAGTGGTTTGTGAAGAATTATTGTTGCTGGATTCAAGAGGGGAACCCGATTTCGCAGGAAAGGTTTGTGAGCGGGGTTTGATTTGATATGATATATAAGCGAATATTGAAGTGAATTCGTCAGTCGACACAACCGACCAGTAGTAGAGAGCGGCGACATGCGTCTGCTCAGATCCCACCTGAACTTCCTTCCCGATATCAGCGAGCTGAGGTGTTGAACATGAATAATCCAGCAAATCTGATGCAGGCGACGCTTTCCCGACGATCGTTTCTCCAGTCTGGTTTTCTGACACTGGGAGGTCTGGGTCTGGCGGATCTGTTGCGGCTCAGAGCCGAAGCTGCTTCAACTTCAGGGTCCACTCCGGATACCTCGGTAATTCTGATCTGGCTGCAGGGCGGTCCCAGTCATATGGAAACGTATGATTTGAAACCCGAAGCACCGGTGGAATATCGGGGGGAATTCAATCCGATTCATACGAATGTGCCGGGTATGAATATCTGCGAGTATCTTCCCCTGCATGCGAAGGTGGCAGATCGCTTCACGCTGATCCGTTCCATTTCTCATGGCTTCGCCAATCATGCCGGCGGTGCTGGTCGCTTTCTGTCGGGCCGCGATCCTTTAAGACCGTTGGAACGCACTTCACAGTTTCCTACGATCGGTCCTATCGTTTCCAGAATGCGCGACCACGTGAATATCGGCATCCCGAATTATATCGGAAACCAACCCAACGTGTACGGCGGCGGCAGTGCTTACCTGGGCGAGTCCGCGCTTCCTTTCGTTGTCGGCTCTGACCCGAATGCGAAAAACTATCGCGTCCCCAATATTACCCTGGACGATAAATTGAAAGATCGCCTGGATGACCGCGTCACATTGTTGGCTTCTTTCGACAACATGCGCCGCGATCTGGATCAGAACGGTTCGCTGCAGTCCATCGACAAATTTAACAGCCGCGCCTTGGATATGCTGACCAGTGATAAATCCCGCGATGCGTTTGACATCACTCAGGAAAGCGAAGCAACCCGCGATAAATATGGCCGCCACAAATGGGGACAGCGCGCCCTGCTGGCCCGCCGTCTGGTCGAAGCCGGCAGCAGTTTCGTCACGATGCAGATGCAAAATCCGGGTATCACAGGCTGTGCCGGTAACTGGGACATCCACGCTGTGAATGGACACCTCTATGATGACCTGCGGGGACGCCTGCCTGTCTTCGACCGTGCCGTGTCTGCGCTGATTGAAGATATCTACGAGCGTGGCCTGGATGAAAAAGTGATGGTCATTGTCAGCGGCGAATTCGGTCGCACGCCCCGCATCAATCCACAGAAGGGGACCCGTTCCAAAGTCATGCAACCCGGACGCGATCACTGGCCCGGTGCGATGTCAGTTCTGGTCTCCGGTGGCGGCATGCAGATGGGGCAGGTCATCGGTTCCACTACGGCCAATGGTGCTTATGCGAAAGACAATAAACTCGATCCCAACGATCTGCTTTCCACCGTCTATCGTTTCCTGGGTATCGATCAGACCCACGAATTTCTGGATTACAGCGGCAGACCCATGCCGATCCTCCCCAGCGGAAAACCGATTGTAGAGCTGGGCTGAAAATGCCTGCAGATGGTAATAGACTCAACCAGGGGTGGTTCCGGATGTAATCCGGGATTGCCAGAGGCAACAGGAGGTGGCAGAGTAATTGTTGTCTGGTGAGAAATCGCACCTCATACAATCAAGCATCGAAGTCGCTGACCACAATCGAATGCTCAGCCTGCAACCTCCTGCTCGCTGCGCTCGGCCCGAATTGCATTCGGGCTCACCCATTTCTGAAGAGTTTCCTACAGTTGATTGCTGTTTCTCGATCACTGTTGGCGAGCCAACAGTGCCACACAATACGAACATGGCCCTCAGTCTTTCCCAACCGGCTTCCGTGGAAACTGTGCCTTGAGCAATTGTACCGCTTTCTCAAACTCTGCCTGGTCCGTCGGATGTTCGATGATGTTTGTATTCTCTTCCGGATCGCGACTGTGATCGTAAAGTTCTTTCGCGATGATCTTTCCCGTTTCGAACTCGCGCCATTCTGTGTAACGGTAACGGGGAGTGCGAACGGAAACGCCCATGTTCTCGGGTTGCTTTTTATAATACGCGGGCCGCGGATGCTGTGTGTAGGCGGCTGGTTTGACTGACTGCGTCGGGTCTTCCAATACCGGGACCAGGCTCGTGCCTTCCAGTGTGCCGGGGGAAGGGAGGCCGCATAATTCAACCAGCGTGGGATACATGTCGAGCAGTTCCACCAGCGCGTCCGATGTCTTTCCTGCTGTCTTCATATGCGGTACTGAAATCATCAGCGGCACATGCGCATCGTTTTCGAAGTTCGACGTTTTACACCACAGGCTGTGTTCGCCCAGGTGAAAGCCATGATCGGACCAGAAGACGATGATGGTGTTGTCGCTCAGTCCCGATCGATCCAGTTCTGTCAACAGTTTACCTACCTGTGCATCCAGATAACTGATGCCCGCCAGGTAGCCGGTGCGCAACTCGATGGTTTGTTCCTCGGTCAGTTTTCCCTTCACGGCTCTCATGATTTCTCGACTGTCATGCAGCGCAATCTGGGGGACACCTTCAGGCGGTCCGGGATTACTGGCGGGTTGAACGGAACTGTTCTCATACATGTCCCAGTATTGTTTGGGGGGATTGAAAGGGAGATGCGGTTTCCAGAACCCGACCGCTAAGAAGAAGGGCTGCTGTTTCTGTTCGAATCCCTGCAGTGCTTTGACCGCGAGATCGGCAATGCGTCCATCGAAGTACGCCGAGTCGGGTACGTCGCGACGTTCGGTTCGCGGTGCAGTTGCGAGGTTCTCCGGTACTTGCTGATTGCCTGCCAGTTGTGGCTGATCGTCGTCGTGTCGGGCATAATGCAGGACGGCGGGCACGCTCCAGGAAGCGGGATCCCCTTCGATTTTCTGTCGCCAGTTGTGAAAGATCTTGCCAATATTCTGCGTGAAATAACCGTTCTGCTTAAACAGTTGAGGCAGTGTGACAATGTTCGGATCGGCTTCGCGGAAGTGCTTCGGCAGGTTCCAGATCTGCAGGCTGTCCGGTCGGCGGCCCGTCATCAGCGAGGCCCGCGACGGATTACACAGCGCCTGCTGGCAGTAAGCCTGTTTGAACAGGACTCCGCGCGAGGCCAGCCTGTCGAGGTTCGGCGTCTTCACCAGCGGGTGACCGTAGCAGGCCAGATCGCAGCGCAGGTCGTCCGTGCCGATAAACAGCACGTTCGGTTTTTCAACTGCCTCAGCTTCTAAACCAAAGGCAGGGCAGAAGATCAGGAGTAACACAACTGCCAGCGGATAGCGGCGTCTGCCAGTAAATATCATGAGCACAGGCTTTCAGAGTGAGAATTCAGAACGATCAGAAGAGACTCTGTTTTCATTCTGCAGCCCGCAGAGCGATTCCGCAAGCATTGATTTGCAGAGGCTCAAATTTGCGGAATAAATTTATTTTGTAAAAAAACAACGCAGAGAATAAACAAATAATTTGTTTGACAGTGTCTGATAATTGTATTACTGTGTTGATACAGTTCTAAACGAGGTTTTCCCAATGCAGATTCAATTATCAGAAGCGGATGGCACGCCTTATTACCAGCAGGTTGTGAACCAGGTCAAGTTTCTGGTGGCCTCCGGTCGTCTCGAGGCCCATGAGCAATTACCGTCCGTCCGCGGGCTGGCACAGCAGCTGACGATCACCCCCAATACGGTGGCGCGGGCCTACCGCGAACTGGAAGCCGAAGGTGTCGTGATCTCCAGACGCGGTGCCGGCGTTTTCATATCTAACGGCGTTTCCCCCCTGTCCAATAAAGAAAAACGCCGCATCCTCAACGAACGCATGGATGCCCTGCTGACCGAATCGCGTCAACTGGGCGTAGATGAAGAGACCCTGTTGAAACTACTCCGTCAGCGGAGCCAGAAATTTGATTCACATCAAGAGGTCGAAAAATGAGCGAACATGTCATTGAAGTCAGCAATTTAAGTCGTCACTTCGGCAAGAAACAGGCGCTGTCCGACGTCAGCCTGTCTGTGCCTGAAGGCTGTGTGTTCGGACTGGTCGGCGAAAACGGGGCCGGCAAAACCACGCTGTTGAAACATGTGCTGGGGTTCCTGAAGCCACAGCAGGGGAGCGTACGCGTATTTGGTCTGGACCCGGTTGCTGACCCGCCTGGCGTATTGGGAAGGATCGGACATCTCTCGGAAAACCGCGACCTCCCTGCCTGGATGACGGTACGCGAACTGATTGAATTTACGCGGGCCTTCTATCCCAAGTGGGATCCGGTCTACGCTGAAGAGCTGCGGATGATGTTTGAGCTGTCGCTGAATCAGAAAGTACCCACGCTGTCGCGCGGCCAACTCGCGCGGGCCGGCCTGCTCGTCGCGCTGGCACATCGACCGCCGCTATTGGTGCTGGACGAACCTTCGTCCGGGCTGGATCCGGTAGTTCGCAAAGACATTCTGGACGCCATCATTCGCACGGTCGTCGATGAAGGTCGAACGGTGCTGTTTTCCTCGCATCTGCTGGACGAAGTACAACGCGTCTCCGATCGCATCGCGATCCTCGATCAGGGCAAACTGTTACTTACGAGTCCACTGGATGAAGTGCTCGTCTCGCATTACCAGTTGACAATCCGCTTCCTGGAACCGCAGCCCTTTTTCCCGCAACTCACCGGCGCACTGATGTGGTCGGGTTCCGGCAGGGAGTGGAAGATCGTCTGTAACGGTCAGAAACAGGAATTGGAAATAGAGCTGGAACAGCTGGAAGCCGAGATCCTCGATCAGTCTGCACCGACGCTGGAAGAGATCTTCGTGGCCAGGATGAAATCGGCTCAACGTGCTTCTGCTAATGGATAATACCATGTCAGAACCTTTGTATGTGATAACAAAATTCTATATACGTCGTACCTGGCCCTGGGCGGCGCTGGTCGTCTTTCTCCTCGTGGCAGGACCATTTCTGTTACAAGTCGTGACCAGTTTTCTACCTGGCGCTTCGCAGAAGGACGACCAGCTCTGGTTTGAAAGTCAGATGTCGTTACTGTTACTTACATGGCTCTCTGCCGGACTGGTTTGCATTCTGCCTTTTCAGGAGACGAGAAAAATCGTTCGTGGCCTGCCTGTTTCATCGGCCAGAATCGCCAGTTGGTTCATGTTGTCTTCCGTCGTTACGGTCGTATTCCTCAGCCTGCTTACCAATGGTTTGTATCGACTTGTTTTAATTGATGAACACTGGTTGGATCGGGACTGGTCCGTCCTGGGGCCATCATTGTTCGTCGCTACTTTGATCATTGTGCTCTGGTGCGCTTACTGGAATCTGCAATCGCTGGGATTTTTCAGGCTATTGTTCTGGATCAGTTGTATTTCTGCTTCAATTGGCTGGCTGATTTCACGTTATTATCCGCATGGGTTTGATCAGCCGCCACAATCCTGGAGCAATGTTTCGCTAACAGAATGGATCACTCTGCTGGTAGTGTTTGTGGGAGCCTGGCGTGGGGGAATCGTTTCGTTCGCCCGCTTTCGTTCGGGGACTGCTGTCCCCAGTTCATCCTGGAATTGGCTTGAATCCTGGGCGAATGGTGGCGCGCTTCTGCGACGCGAAAAAAGGATCCGGAATACCGGTTCGCCGATGAAAGCATTTGCGAGATTGCACTGGTGCGATGCCTGTCGTCAGGTTGTCATGATGGTAGCCATTCTGGGGGGCATTGCGTTTTTGCTTAATCTGGCAGGCTACCTGCAAAAAGAGATTTACAGTACGAGAAGTCTGCTGGTGAGTGAGAATCCAGGCGTTGCAACTGTGTTGGTGTTTGTGCTTTCTTCGTTCAGTTTAATTGTCACTTTAGGAATGTCATTGACGCCACGAGATTTCCAGTCCATGAAAGTCTTTCTGGCTGTGACTCCTGTTTCCGATTGGATTTTATCAGAAGCACTGATTCTGAATATTCTCAAGTGCATGGGTATGGCATTCTTTTTTATTGCCATTATTGGCTTTGGGGGCAGTTATTTAGTTTCTGTTCTCTATCAGGGGACTGAGGTTCTGTGGGCTGAATGGAACTGGCTGATTCAGCATGAGACCAAATCGCGGTTCATTACCTTGCCATTCCTGTTTCTACTGGGATACTGGGCTTTCATCGCGAATTCTCTGGCGCTCATCTGGACGGGACGTACGACGTTCAGCTTTTTAATAATGTTGATTTCCTTTGCCCTGTATTTTTTTACGATGATTCTGGGAATGGGTTCACCGGATACAGCGAAAGCATGGATTCGGTACGGCCTGCTACTGTTTGATGTGGTTTTAATCTGGGGCATCACGGCTCTCGCATTCATTCAGGCGTATCGAGTCGGCCTCGTTACAAAAAAAGTGATTGGACTGGCAAGTCTGTATTGTCTGTTGATGCCAACACTCTGCTGGGGAGTCTGGGAGACAGAACAGATTCTCTTGAAGTTGTTACTGTCATCTTTACTCGTTCTCGCAGTAACCCCCTTCGCAACAATTCCGCTGGCGGTCTCGTGGAACCGGCATCGATAATTGTTTTAGGTGCAACCAATGTCATCTGACTTTGTTATGACAACACGACTGATCTGGAAGCGTGCCTGGCCGCTGGCGCTGGGGGTGGTCGCGGCCTTTGTGCTGTTTCCGTATGTGGTTTTGAAAGTGATCGCGGTTGCGGAAGAGTTCGAGGGACGTGTGCACGTCGACATCTTCAAATTTGGCTTCCTTTTTGCCTTTTATATGCTTCTGTCCAGCTTCGCTTTTCTGGGGATCTCTGTTGCCATGACGATAGGTTTTCAGAAATATTTTCTCAGGCTGCCTATTCCGTCTCGTACGATTGCCAGCGGAATCATGTTCACGGCGGTGACGCTGTTTCTCTCGATGCAGTTGTTGACGAATGGATTCTACCGCCTGTTGTTCTTCGATCAGAACTGGCTGTCCGATTACTGGCCGCTGACGGCAACGCTAATGTTTCTCGTGACGCTCACACTGGTCGGGTATGCTGTTTTCTGGTTGATGCAGGCACCCAGCCTGACGCGATTGTGTGCCTCGGTCAGCTTTATCGCCGGGATGCTGGTCTGGTTTTTCGCCCGGTTTTATCCAGACGGTTTTAGCGGAGCTGTGGTTCCATGGAACCGGGTGACGCCGGGGGAAGGGGCGGCCATGCTCGGCGTCTCACTGGGCGCCTGGTACCTGGGAACCGCTGCCTTCGCACAGATCCGTTCCGGCAGGTCTCTTCCCAGTCCTGCCTGGGAGCGTATGAAACAATGGTGGAACACACTGGCAGTGGGAGCGAGCTCTGACAGAGAGACCGATCCCCATACGCAAACCGCGATCGCCACACTGAAGCAGGTGCACTGGCGGGACTCCTGTCGCAGTGGCGTGCTGATCGGAGTCGTGCTGGCCGGGGTGACATTTTTTTATAATCTGGCTGCCTTCTTTGTCTGGGCAAAACCGGATGAGTTTCTGGGGCCCTTGACCTATCTGCCTGCGTTTTTCCTGACCGGCCTGTTTCTGCAATTTGCTGTTGGGGCATTGATGATCAAGATCGGGGGAACGCTCACATTTAAAGGGAAACAGCAGATGAAGGACTATTGGGCTACTGTCCCTCTCACAGATCGGGAACTTGCGGCAGCGTTGATGGAGAACATTCTCAAGGCTGGGATGCTGGTGCTGCTGGCGATCGTTCCCGTCGGACTGGGAGGGAGCTATCTCCTGTATGCCCTGATTCAGGGACAGGGTGTTGTCAGTTCAGACTGGCAGTTTCTGGTCGAACATCAGCAGGTTGCGGATGCGATCTATCTAATCGTCTTTGTAATGTTGTTTTACTGGTCTACCATGCTGAATTTCACTGCAGTCGGCTGGTTTCCCCGACCCTGCTTTGGCTGGTGGGTGGTGCTTTCGTTGGCGGCGGTCTACTTTCTTTCTCTCCCCGCCAGTGGTTTGCCTTTGTTGCGAGCGCCCGTGTTTCTGCTGGATGCCTGCCTGATCTGGGGGATAACAGTTCTCGCTTTTCTACACGCGTATCGCTCTTCTCTGATCGGCGGGAAGACGATCTGGCGGGCGGCCCTGTTTTATCTGCTGCTCTGCATCGCCTTCTGGAATTACTGGGATTCAGACCTGTTTTCCGACCGGGTTTTATTGTCTGCCTTGCTGGTATTCACAGTGCTCCCCTTCGCGACGATACCGCTGGCTGTGTCGTGGAACCGGCATCGGTGACCTGTGGATTACTTTTTGTTTGTAAATATGGATCAATGAGTTTGTGGTGAAATCATGACACATCTGCTCTTTGTCGTTACAAAAACATTTACGAAACGCGCCTGGCTGGCGGCGGTGCTGGCTGTTTGTCTGCTCGTGCTGGGGCCGCTCTCGTTGCGTGAACTGATCTACCTTCTGGAGGGGCCGACGGACTCCGGCAGCGTGAACCCCTTTAATTTTCATTTTGCGTTTCTGGCGACATCCTGGGTGACCTTTATTGCCGTCTGTCTGCAGGCGCTGCAGGGGTCGCAGCAGATGATTCGGGGGCTGCCGATTTCTTCTGCCAGGATTGCCAGCGGTCTGATGTTTTCTTCCGTCGGAGTTGTGGTGCTGCTCAGTCTGGTTACAAATGGCCTGTATCGACTGGTCTTTTTTGACGAACACTGGCTCGCCGACTATTGGCCCGTGCTGGGTCCACTGTTGTTTCTTGGCACGCTGGTGATGGTCGGTTATCACTGTTTCTGGAGTATGCACGCGCCCGGTTTTCTGAAAGTCGCAGGCTGGGGGATGGCTTTTGGGTTGCTGTTTTTCTGGTTCGTCGCCCGTTATTATCCAAACGGTTTTGCCAGAGGAATCGTTCCCTGGAGCCATGTGACGCTGGGGGAATTTGTCACGCTGCAACTGGTCAGTCTGGTCGCCTGGCTGGGGGGAGTTCGCGCTTTTGCGAACATTCGTAATGGCGCTGCAACGCCGACGCCGCAATGGGAGCAGGCGCAACTCTGGTGGACCGCATTGATCACCGGCAGGATTCCCGAACGGATGTCGGTTCCGCTTTCACGGAGAATGACACTCGCGCGCCTGCACTGGAGTGGCTCCTGTCAGCGGGCGGTCATTGTGGGTGGGATCCTGTTTAGTGTGGCTGTGCTGATTGTGAATCTGGCTTCCGTTGCGATGTATGATTCCAGCAGTCCTGAGTTGAATCACCTGCTGGAGCTTTCGGGAACATTTCAGATCACAACGCTGGTGCTCTCCGGCATCGCGGCGATTGGTGTGGTGATTATGCTGGCAGGCAGCCTCGCCGGAACCGGTAATACGGAAATGAATCGCTTTCTGGCGATGACGCCGCTGTCGGACAGGGAGTTGTCCGCGACGCTGTTCGGGAATATGGCGAAAACAATCCTGTTTGTCGTGGTCCTGATTCAACTGGCGCTGCTGCTCAGTTACGCCGGCTTTTTGATGATACAGGGGACAGAGATATTTCACTCCACTTATGACTTGAATGACTGGTTGAGACAAAATCTGATTTATTCCAGTGTCGCGATGATTGGGTTCTGGATTCTGGCTGCGAATTTACTCTCACTCTGCTGGACCGGCCGCCAGTGGCTCTGCAATACGGTTGTGGGCGTTGTGATCGTGGGCAATATTGCTTACGTGATAATCGAGCAATTGCTGCTAGCGAGCGGGAGCTATCAGGCCGTGCAGGCTTTAGGAACAATCATTTTCCTGGTTTATTCGCTGGTGATCATCAGTGCCACCATCGGCGCTTACCTGGATGCCAGCAAACGTTGTTTAATTCAAAAGCGAACCAGACAAGTGGCATTGTATTTCAGCCTGACTGGACTGGTTCTGTTCGAGCTTTGGATGTCTCAACAGCCGAGAATGCCGGATCACTGGATCGGTTTTTTAGGATTGACGGTTCTGTTGGCGTTGATCTTCGCGCCCTTCGCCACGATTCCTTTAGCGATCTCCTGGAATCGGCATCGCTGACTGTTTTCTGGATGGAATGAGATGTGTGTGGTTTGTTGGTTTGAGTCTTAATGAAATAAAGAGGTGTCCCTGATGTCATCTGCCTTCTTAATGACGACCAGAAATTTCTGTAAACGAGCCCGCCTCGGAGCTTCGCTGGCGGTAGGTGCCCTGGTACTGTGCCCCCTGGTCTCCCGGATTATCATGCAAGTGCAGGGATTGCGTCTCGAACATCTTGAGCAGAATGTGTTTGATTACCATTTTGCTTACCTGGGTGTTTCATACATTTTTTTTATTGGTGTCTGTCTGCAAGCGCTCACCGGCAGTGAGAAATTCTGTCTGGGTCTGCCTGTCTCTTCGACTTCGATTGCCACCTGGATGATGCTCTCGATGGTGGGGCTGGTGGTCGCATTACAACTGGTGACCAATGGTCTGTATCGCGTTCTGTTTTTCGACGATCGCTGGCTGGCGGACTACTGGCCTCTATTGGGACCACTGTTGTTTATGGTGACCTTGATCCTGGTGGGACACGCCGCTTACTGGAGCCTGCACGCGCCCAGCCTGACGAAATGCATTTTCTGGTCAGCCGTGGTAGTCGCGCTGTTCTGGTGGTTTATTTCCCGCTACTTCCCCAATGGATATAACGAGGAAATCGTACCCTGGCGTACCGTCACGCTGGGTGAATTTATTCTGATGCAGAGCCTCGGCGTCGCTGCCTGGTACCAGGGGACCCGTGCCTTTGCCCATATGCGGAATGGGACAGCGCTGCCCAGCCCCCAGTGGGAACAACTTCAGGTCTGGTGGAAGGGGTTACTGACGGGTTCCATCCCAGAGCAGCCGATTGTTCCCCTCTCGCGGAAAGCGGCTCTGGCCCGATTGCATTGGCGCGATTCCTGTCAGCGTGCGGCGTTACTTGCCGGAGTGGGATTTGGACTGACCATGCTGGTGATCAATGTGCTGGTCATCGCCAATTTTGATCCCTCCCGAACCAACCAGAATTATTTCAGTCAACTGGTAGAAGTTTTTTTTATTTCCTCAATGTTCTTTGGTCTGATTGCAGCCATTATCGTTGCCGTCCTCATGGGAGAGGGGACCACGGGTAGCGGACGAACTGAAATGAAGCAGTTCCTTACCAAAGCGCCGCTTGTCGATCGCGATCTGAATTCGATCCTGTTCCGCAATCTGCTCAAAACACTGGGACTGACATTTATGGGTATCGTCGTTGCGCTCACGCTCAGTCTGATCATCGCCGGGATCTGGCATGGAGCTGAGGTCTTTCAGGTGTTGTTCTCTTCGGTCATTCGGGGAGGGGGCTCGATTCTGCCTGTGTTTTTACTGGTCATCGGTTTCTGGGTCATCGCGGCCAATATGATTTCTGTCTTCTGGACCGGTCGTTCCTGGTTTTATTTTACGGCGATCGGCGTCTTCTTCGGGGGGATAGTCTTTTATATCATTCTGATGAATCTCGGAGATACTCTGTTTCGTAATTCGATGCTCTATCACTACATGACAATCGTGCTGCTGTTGTTACCGCCTCTGTTGATTTGTGCGGGGACCTTCGCCGCGTATATGGTTGCCTGCCGCAGGAAGCTGATTTCAATGACGGGCTCAATTGTGGCGCTGGTGCTCTGGATGTGCTCTGTCACTGGAGTTCTGATCTGGATGCTGGAACACTCTCAATATTATCACGGTGTTGTCTGGGTGTTGTTGCTGATCTACGCGACGCTGGCAGCTTTGGTTCTCGCGCCGTTCGCGACGATTCCACTGGCGCTGTCATGGAACCGGCATCGGTAAATCCGAGTGAGACAGGATCACACTGCTAAGAAAAGAAGCTTGTCTTAAGCTGTGAAATTCATTGAAAAATAAGGTGTCACTGATGTCATCCATCTTTTATGCGACTACCAAACAGTTTTGTAAACGTGCCTGGTTCGGCGCGGTCCTCGCCGTCGGGGCACTGGTGATGGGACCCTTGTTGATTGTACTATTTTTAAAGTTCAACGGATTGCAACCGGGGCAGATGGAGCAGAGTTACTTTGACTTTCACTTTGCCTATCTGGGTGTCTCCTGGGTCTTTTTTCTCGGTGTCTGTCTGCATGCATTCTCCGGCAGCGAAAAATACTGTCTGGGTCTGCCGGTTTCTTCTGCTTCCATTGCCACCTGGTTGATGCTGGCAATGGCGGGGTTCGTGGTGGTGCTGCAACTACTGACCAATGGTCTCTATCGTCTGCTGTTTTTTGATGAGCACTGGCTTACCAATTATTGGCCTTTATTGGGACCGCTCTTATTTATGGTTACCCTGATTCTGGTCGGACATTGCCTGTTCTGGAGCGTGCATGCACCCAGCTTTACGAAAACATTTCTGGGGGGTGCTTTGATGTTCGGAATGCTGGCCTGGTTTGTTTCCCGGTATTACCCGAACGGATTCAAGTCAGATATCGTTCCCTGGAATTGCGTGACGCTGGGCGAGTTTGTGACCATGCAACTGACCTGCCTCGCGGCCTGGTATCAGGGGACTCGTGCCTTTGCAGAGGTCCGTGCCGGCACCGCGGTTCCCAGCCCTGCCTGGGAAAGGATGAAGGTCTGGTGGAATGCGCTGCTCACCGGAGCGATTCCCGAGCAGTCAGCGGTTCCCTTCTCGCCGCGATCATCGCTGGTCCGTTTGCATTGGCGCGATTCGTGTCAACAGTCTGTTATTGTCGGGGGAGGAGTGTTCGGCCTGTTGTCGTTGATGTTTAACCTTTTGATTGGGACACGGCTGAATTCAGAACCGACGGCTTTGCGAGATGTCTTGGAAGGTTTTGTAGCCATGTCAACTATTCTCACCTTGGCCGCTGCTGTCACTGCAGGAGCGATATTGGGGCTGGGGATTTGCAGCACGGGACGCACGGAAATGAAACGCTGTCTGGCAATGGCTCCGCTGACGGATTCTGATTTTAATGCCACACTGTTCGCGAACATGGTTAAAGTGTTGGTCTGGTCCATTCTGATCGTTCAATCGGCTCTTCTGCTGAGCCTGATCTTTACTGCAGTACTTTATGGGGCAGACACGTTGAGCGTACTGCAGGTAACCGGTTTTCTGGGGAATGGATCAAACAGCTTGAGTGATATGCTGTTGTATTTATTCGGAGAAAATGGGTTTTTGTGTCATACGCTGGTGACATTAATCGGATTCTGGATCATCGCTGCGAATATAGTTTCCGTACTCTGGACAGGACGAACCTGGTTTATCGTCTCTGCGATCGGAGTCTGCTTTGGTGGTCTGTTTTTCTACAGCATGATGATCAGCTTGCTGGAAGCATTTTTCCCTCGTCAGTATCTGGCGGAACTGGTCATCATCAGTATGTTGCTGATTTTATATTTTCTGATTCTGGGGGGCACTCTTGTCGCCTATTTGACTGCCCGTCGCAGGCAATTGATCTCAAAAACCCGGTTCCTTGGGGCGGGTTTGCTCTGGTCATTTGCTGTCATGGGAGTTCTGGTGACTTTGCTGAGTATGGCTCCACATTACCCCTTTCGGACGATGTGTGGTGAGTTTTGTGTTTTTTCAGCCCTGGGTGCCCTGATCCTCGCGCCGTTCGCGACGATTCCACTGGCACTGTCATGGAACCGGCATCGGTAAATCCGAGTGGAATGAATAACTGAGCAATGCGCCTGACTACGATTTTGATTAATAGAAACTGAGGTCCCCTGATGTCATCTGCCATGATTGCGACGACAAAAAGTTTTTGTAAACGTGCCTGGCCGGGCGCGTCAATCGGCGTGGCAACGCTGGTGATTGTGCCTTTGATGATCAAGATTCTGATGCATTTGCAGGGGTATCGCATTCCTTATAATGACCAGGAAATCTTCAGCCTGCATTTTACTTATCTGGGAATCTCCTGGGTCATTTTCCTGTCGATCACGGTGCGGGCACTGGCCGGCAGTCAGAAATATTGTCGCGGGTTACCAATCTCTTCCCGCGCCATCGCGACATGGTTGATGCTGGCGATGGTGGGACTGGTGGTTGTGTTACAGCTGGCAACGAATGGTGCCTACCGGGCCCTGTTTTTTGATGAACGCTGGCTCGCCGATTATTGGCCCGTACTGGGGCCCCTCTTATTTCTGGTGACTCTGGTTCTGACGGGACACGCGATTTTCTGGACTCTGAACGCCCCCAGTTATACACGCATTATATTGAGCATGGGGATCATTGTAGCGTTGTTCTGGTGGTTCCTGTCACGCTATTTTCCCCAGGGATTTAAAGCGGAAGCCGTTCCCTGGAGTCACGTGACTCTGGGCGAATTCGTGTTGATGCAACTGGTCAGTCTGGCGGCCTGGTATCAGGGAACGCGTGCTTTTGCCAGTGTCCGTTCGGGAACTGCTTTACCCAGTCTGCAATGGACGCAGACACGCAACTGGTGGGACAGCCTCACTACCGGCGTGAGCTCCAGCGGACAGACGGGGTTGATTTCGCATCGGGAAGCACTGTCGCGCCTGCATTGGCGCGACAGCTGTCAGCGCGCGGTCATCATGGGTGGGGGACTGTTTGGTATTGCCGTCCTGGTTCTCAATACGACGATGCGAAATGCCAATGGTTCACATCCGATTAATATCACCGAGGGCTTTATGCAAATCTATCTGATGTTCTCGATTATTGCTGCGCTCGTAGTCGGGCTGGTCGCCGGTGAAGGAACTTGCGGACCAGGCAGAACAGAAATGAAAAGCTTTCTGGCGGTCACTCCGTTATCAGACCGTGACTTCGCGATTGCATTATTCGGAAACCTGGTCAAAACAGTACTCTATGCCAGTCTGCTGATACAGGCGGGATTGATGTTAAATATGCTGGTGTTTGTCGCCCCCGGCATGCTTCAGGGAGACCAGGCTTCGATTATATCCTCCAGAGTGGCCCTCTACTGGTTCGTTTACAGCGTGTATACCCTGGCCTGTTTCTGGACGATTGCCGCGAATGTCATTTCTGTGTTATGGACCGGGCGTTCCTGGTTTTACTATCTGGTGATCGGCAGCATTCTCGGCTGCTTCGGGTTGTTTGTCTTTATTCTCAATTCAACAGATCGTATTTCCTATTCCCCCAACAATCTCTATTGCCAGATGGCGTTTTTCCTGGTGCTTGCGTTCCTGATCTTTGCTGGCGTGGTGACTGCTTTTGTCACTGCCTGTCAAAAAGGATTAATCAAATTATCGACCGCGGGGATCGCCGGCGGGCTCTGGCTGATCGGTTCTCTGGCAGCGATCTGGCTGAAATTTCCTGCGCCGACAGGATTGCAGGAGATGCTGACTCTCAGTTTGTATATCTTTTTCCTCTCGCTGTTTGCCCTTGCTTTTGCGCCGTTTGCCACGATTCCACTGGCACTTTCATGGAACCGGCATCGGTAACTCTACTGTTCACAAACGATTACGTAGCCGTCTTGCCGTCCTAAATCCTGTGAAATTCTCACTTTCAACGCAATTCCCTCTCGATAGTGACTTGCAGTCCTGAGCTGAGCAACTAAAAATAAACAGTTCAGGCAGTTTCAGGGCTGATCAGTCAGCGTGCACATTTCAAACTGTGGATGCCTCCTCCCCTGAAACGGCTTTCTGTCATCCTGTATCAGCTATCTGAGTCGTTCCATTGAGGAGAAATCATGGCGTCTGCAACCTATCGGAAATTTGCGAGGATCCTGTCATCGGGGATCGTGATCACGCTGGTTGTCGGTTTCACTGTTTCCCTGAGCCAGGCTGAAGAACCGGTCATCAAGGTTCCCCTCGGTCTGCCTCCGATCGAATTTCCGGAAGACAACCCGCCCACTGCCGAAAAAATCGCGTTGGGCAAACAGCTGTATTTTGATAAACGACTCTCGCGTGACAATACCATTTCCTGTGCCAGCTGTCATTCTCCGGTGAAAGGTTACAGCAACGCCGATCAGTTTGCGACCGGCTTCAAAGGCCAGAAGGGAGGCCGCAATTCACCCACAGTGATCAACGCCGCCTACAACAAATTTCATTTCTGGGACGGCCGTGCCGGATCGCTGGAAGAACAGGCGCTGGGGCCGATCGCGAATCCCATTGAAATGAATTTGACAACCAAAGAAGCCGTCGATCGGATCAACGCGATTCCCGGTTACAAAAAACAGTTCCAGAAAATCTTTGGCTCCGATGCAACAGAAGAAAATATCGCGAAAGCCATCGCCACGTATGAGCGTACCATTCTGTGTGGCGATGCCCCCTACGATCGCTTTAAAGCGGGCGACAAGAAAGCCCTTTCGGAATCTGCACAGCGAGGCATGCAGCTGTTTTTCGGAAAGGCTGCCTGCAGTTCCTGTCATTCCGGTCCCACATTTACCGACCATGCCTTTCATAATATTGGAGTGGGCATGGATGCAAAAGAACCGGACGCCGGACGCAAAGCCATCAGTAACCTGGGCGGCGATCATGGCAGCTTCAAAACGCCGACCGTGCGTGATATCGCCCGATCTGCTCCTTATATGCACGATGGCAGCCTGAAGACTTTGAAAGAAGTTGTAGAACACTATAATAAAGGGGGTATCCCGAACGAATTTCTCGATGAAGAAATCTTCAAACTGAATTTAACCCCGCAGGAAGTGGATGACCTGGTAACCTTCATGAAAGAAGGCCTTTCCAGTTCGAATTATCCTGAGCATAAAGAACCTGAGCTACCCTGATTGAAACTCTCTCGGCGGATGTCTCATACCTGAAGACGAGACGCAAAACTAATTGAAAATCCCCTTTTCAAAGGAAGATGAACACCATGCAGTGGAATTTACAACGAATCTTGAAAGCAACCGCATTCTGCCTGACCGCAGCCTGCCTGATGCTCGGAAGTTCTTACGTCGTTGCCGATGAAAAAGGTGACAAAAAAGGCGATGACAAAAAAGAAGTCAAGAAGGAAGAGCCCAAAAAAGAAGCTCCTAAAAAAGAGGAGCCCAAGAAAGAAGAACCTAAGAAAGAGACCAAGCCTGCTCCTAAAAAGGAAGAGCCTAAAAAAGAAGAACCCAAGAAGGAAGAGCCTAAAAAGCCGGCTGTCACTGTAAAAACTCTGGTGACTAACCTTGAAAGCCCCAGCGGGATCGCCATCCAGGATGGTACCGGGCACGTATTCGTTGCCAGCCGCTATGGCGTGTATCGCTATGACGCCAAAGGGAAAACCGTCGATCTCGAAATCGCCGGGTACCCGACCGACGTCTACGGCAAAGGTCCCAAATATAACATCGGACCATTGGGCGTTGCCTTCATGGATAAAGATCACCTCGTCGTAGGTGACGGCAGCCGTCCCGATGCTGAAGAACTGGTTCGCATCTACAAGGTCGGCGATAAACCTCTGGAAAAATGGGTCAAAGAAGACACCGCTGTTCAGACTCTGGGTCCCATCAAAGCCGGCGATAAATCTGCCAAAGGCGAAGGCAACTTCTACGGCGTAGCCGTGGGTGATGGCGCTATTTATATCACCTGTAACGGTGACGACACCAAAGGCTGGGTTGCCAAGTCTGTGATCAAAGACGGTAAAGCCGGTCCGCTCGAACCCAGCATCGCTACTAAAGAAGCAACCAATGTCGATGCTCCCGTAGCCATCACATTCTCTCCGGATGGAAAAGAACTGGTCATCGGCCAGATGGGTGAAGTCAATGTCGCCGGCGACAGCCTGCTGACATTCTACGATCCCAAAACAGGTAAACTCACCAAGAGCCTGAAAACCGGTCTGAGCGATATCGCTGGTCTGGCTTACAGCCCTAAAACCAAGAAGCTGTACGCCACTGATTTCTCCTGGGTTGACGCTGCTAAAGGGGGACTGTTCGAACTGAAAATCGATGGCGATAAAGTGACCGCTGAAAAAGTGATTTCACTCGACAAGCCAGCGGCCATCGCTTTCGACAAAGAAGGTAACCTGTATCTGACCGTCTTCGGAACTCAGGGGAAAGATCCTGAAAAATCTCCCGGTTCACTGGCAGTCATTAAGGCTGGTCTCTAAAACAGACGCTCACAATGCGGGTTGCTTCGATCTTCGATCAACCCGCGTTCTGTGGAAAACAATATTTCTATCACCAATATTTTGAAGGTAAGTAAAGACTAATGACAGTTCAAGTTATGCAACCCGCTCCTGATTTTGCACTGCAGGGTTACGATCGCGCCTCTGATTCATTCAAGGACTACAAACTGGAAGACTTCAAAGGCAAATGGGTTTGCCTGTTCTTCTATCCGCTGGACTTCACGTTTGTCTGTCCTACAGAGTTGATTGCATTCAATGAGTCACTGGGTGAATTCGAATCACGTAACTGCCAGGTGCTGACCGCCAGTACCGACAGCAAGTACTCCCACAAAGGCTGGTGCGACGCTGATCCTCAACTGGGTGGCCTGAAATACCCGATGCTGGCCGATGGCACTCACAAGCTGTCCCGCGATTACGGCGTGCTCAAAGAAGACGCTGGTATCGCGCTGCGTGGTATTTTCCTGATCGACCCAACCGGAGTCTGCTCATGGCTGGCCATTCACGGTTTGAGCGTCGGACGAAACGTCGAAGAAGTGCTGCGTGTTCTCGATGCCCTCCAGACAGGCGAAAACGTTCCCTGTAACTGGAAAAAAGGCGAAAAGACACTCTAAGCCGTCTGGCATTCGTCTAGCGAAATTTAAGCAGGAGACTCCCATCAGGGGCTCCTGCTTTTTTTTATCGCCCGCGTTGGGTGGCACCGTTGGCTTGTCCAACGATGAGGGGAGCCAGCGGTTAAGCCACAACAGATAGTACCATTCGTATCAGGGACATTCACTCGCAATGGTCTCTCTGTCCCTCGTTACCTCCCGCCGGCAATATCGATGAAGCCACCTGTGGTATAGCCGGCTTCATCAGACAGCAGCCACAAAATCGCATACGCGACTTCCTCAGCCGTGCCGCCTCGCTTTAAAGGCACATTGGCTTTCACACGTTCAATGCGATTCGGCTCCCCGCCACTGGCGTGCATTTCCGTATCGATGAATCCGGGGCGCACCGCATTCACGCGAATCCCTGCCTCGGCGACTTCCTTTGACAAGCCTGTCGTAAATGTATCGATGGCTCCTTTCGAAGCGGCATAATCCACATATTCAAAGGGTGAACCAGCCCGTGCCGCCAGCGAAGAGACATTCACAATCGCACCGCCCGGCCCGCCGTTGAAAGTCGACATCCGCTGGATCGCGGCCCGCGCACACAGGAAGCTGCCAAACACATTCGTCGCGAAGATCCGCTGCCAGCGAGCTATGTCCATCTCGGTCACAGGCATCTGCTGTTCCAGAATTCCCGCGTTATTCACCAGCGCCGTCACCGTTCCCAGTTGTTCGTCTGTCGTCTTGAATAGTCGTTCCACATCCGCTTCTTGAGATACATCCGCCTGCACCGCGATCGCAGTACCTCCCGCGTCTTGAATCTGTGAAACCACCGCTTCCGCCGACTTATGATCGCTGCGATAATTCACACAGACAGCATAGCCTTTTTGCGCGGCCTGCCGGGCTGTCGCCGCTCCAATCCCTCGACTTCCACCTGTAACGATGGCAACCTGTTTCATAGATTCATCCATTCCCTATTGTAAAATTAAATTCAACTGTCGGCATACCAGCTTCCATGAATTATAATGATTTCGCTCCAGAATCAAATACATCCGTGTGCACCCTGGTGAGAGGTAAGTCGCTGGAACTCCGCAGTTTGAGTGTGAATCTGATATTCATCGCTTCGTTTTTACGTGACTTTCGGCCTGTCTGCTGCTACCTTAAAATGATCAGAATCTGATTCGCAACCGACCCAACCGAGGAGAAATCCGTTGAAGTGCTCAAGCTTTTTAGTCCGATTATCATTACTCTGTCTGCTCACCTGCAGTGCGGTCTCCTGCCTGGCTTCCAACCAGGCCGATCAGAAAGAACAACAGACTCAAAGCCAGGATAAGCAGGATAAACTATCGGTCCTGCTCATTGATGGACAGAACAATCATCAATGGCAGCAGACGACGCCGGTCCTTAAAAAGATCCTCGAGAATTCGGGGAAGTTCACCGTCGAAGTTTCTACTACTCCGCCGGGCCTTCCCCGTAAAGCTCGCAAGCCGGCCAATAAGAAACTGACACCCGAACAGGAAAAGCAGTTCGCAGAATATCTGAAAGCCTGGGAAGCGGAAGTCGCCAGGCTGCAGAAAGAAAACCCGGCGCTCTGGAAGAAATGGCGCCCGGACTTCGGCAAATATGATGTCATTGTCAGCAACTACAACGGCGAAAGCTGGCCCGAGGAAGTCAAACAGTCGTTCGAAAAATATGTCAGCGAGGGAGGCAGCTTCGTCGTCGTGCATGCTGCCGACAATGCATTTCCCGACTGGCCCGCCTATAACGAAATGATCGCCGTTGGTGGCTGGGGAGGCCGCGATGAAAAATCGGGTCCCATGTTACGTCTCCGCGAGGGAGAGTGGGTCGAAGATACCTCCGCCGGACGGGGAGGCACACATGGTACGCGGATTCCGGTCGTCGTCAAAGTCCGCCAGCCCGAGCATCCCATCGTGAAAGGGCTGCCCCAGGAGTGGATGCATCCCGCTGATGAAGTTTACGGCAAACTCAGAGGTCCTGCCAAAAACGTCGACATCCTGGCAACCGCCTACTCCGAACCCGAACAGCGGGGCACCGGCGAACATGAACCGATCATGATGACCATCGACTACGGTAAAGGTCGTGTGTTTCATACCACGCTGGGGCACGACGTGACGGCGCTCCAGGGAACCGGTTTCCAGATTACGTTACAGCGGGGAACGGAATGGGCGGCGACAGGTGAAGTCACACAGCCCCTCCCCAAAGTCAAGTGGAACGATCACGAACCAACGGTTCAAGAACCTTAAGTTGCAGGAGTGTTCTCAAGCGAGAGTGAAGCTACTCACTGGTGTCACTCTCGCTGATCGGTTTATGCAGCTGTACCGGTTTCACCTGATTTTTTCGCATCCGCAGATTCAGCATTTCGACGGCCACGGAAAACGCCATTGCGAAATAGATATAGCCTTTGGGCACATGCACGCCGAACCCTTCCACCATCAGCGTCACGCCGACCATAATCAGAAACGACAGCGCCAGAATTTTTATCGTCGGATGATCATCCACAAAATCGCCGATCGGTCTGGCTGCGAACAGCATCACGAGGACAGACAGGATAATAGCGACCGCCATCAGTGAAACATGGTCCGACAGTCCGACCGCGGTAATCACCGAATCCAGCGAAAACACGATATCCAGCACGCCGATCTGCACCAGGATCGAACCAAAACTGGCCTGTGCTGCATTCGATGCCGTTGCTTCATGCGCCCCACCTTCCAGGCTGTTATGAATTTCATGCGTTGCTTTCGCCAGCAGAAACAGGCCGCCTCCAACCAGAATCAGATCGCGTCCGGAAAATTCCCATGCGAATACAGAAAACCATGGTTCTGTCAGGCCCATCACCCACGAGATCGAAAACAGCAGAATCAGACGCGCCACCATCGCCAGGCCCAGTCCCAGCGATCGGGCCAGATCCCGTTCTTTTTCGGGCAGCCTTCCCACGAGAATGGAGATGAAAATGATGTTGTCAATTCCCAGGACGATCTCCAGCGACGCCAGAGTCGCCAGCGCTATCCAGGCTTCCGGGCTGGCCATCCATTCGAACATTCTCACTCCAATCGGTAAAGGTGAAATTCAACAGCTGAATCGCATCACGATGAATCATAGCATCTCCCAATCTATTATACTCGGTACAAATGGCCTTGGAGACGCTACAGTAAAACTGGACACAGTCCAGCGGATTATACACATCCGCTCGAATCTGAAAAGCAGAAGAACGAGCAGGAAGCCCGGTTGGATGAATGAAATTCTGAAAACGGTCCCCATGTACTGAAAATCCGCAGCTCCTGCCGGGTCATATTCCTGTTACCTTCCCGGAACCACTGAATAAAAGCGGTTCGATATTTGTATCTTGACTCGCAGTCGCCATTCGGGAAACTGCGTTGACTTGTGTCGCGCGCGTGTCCAGTTCTGCGAGCACTGGAATCGTCAGCACCTGCGCGGCAGAACACCATAAAAGTCGCTTGTTGCAGCACGCTGGATTCAGCCGACTCTGCCACCTGTTCCCGATGAGCAGTTCAAAAAGCTGCGGGTCGACACGGTTCGCCCCGTCATCGTTTCGCAGTGGTGCCGTTTCAGCCACTATCACCCCGGTTTCGCGACTTATCGCCTTGACTGGTGAACGCCGATCGACAGAATCATCCATTTGAAAACCTGGTACAACAGAGAGACCTCTCAAAAGTCTGAGAGTCAGAGTGCCATACAGCAGCGAGCAGATCGGCATGGAAACCACCTTCTTGATCAGGTACGGGAAACAGTGCCAGACGGACCTCAATAATCAGCCTGGGCCGGCACAATAAATACGGTGGATTCTACCTGAATGTCATGATCGCCCTGCAGATAAACAGCGGCCAGCAGTGATCAGTGCCGTTGACCCCTTGTTTTTAAGGTTTTTTCAAGGGTCAATGAGTGGAGTTCAACTGAACATTAATAACCATGAATCTGCCCGGTGATGCTTTAAGTATTCTTTGTAATGACTCCAGATTACGGTAGTATACATGTCACTGCACGGTAGGTGTCCAATTGTTACAGCATCGCGATTCACAGCCGGATATTTCTTTATGTTCCCATTCCACTGGTTAACCACTCTCCAGCAGCAATACCGCAGCCGTTTCAGACAGGGTGCCCGGTTCAGGCAACACCGGAGTCGACATGCCTGCACGCCCTGCATCGCGCGCGCCACTCCCCGCCATGCGGTCGAGCTGCTGGAAGACCGTATGCTGCTCACCGCTTTCACAGTGGTGAATACGGATGACTCAGGCGCAGGCAGTCTTCGCGACGCGATCGAGCAGGCAAACGCGAATGCCGGCGCGGATACGATCTCGTTTGATGCTGCGCTGGCGGGACAGTCGATCCTGTTGAATAATCAATTGCGTATTAGGGATGACCTGACGATTATCGGTCTGGGCTCTGATCAACTGACAATCGACGCTAATCACAATAGTCGCATTTTCGATGTCTATGATGGAACCCATCGCGCCAACCTGCATGTGTCAATCAGTGGTCTAACGCTTGCCAATGGGGATGGTTTTGTCCTGCCTGATCTCGAAAATACCACGCCATCTGTTGGTCTCGGGGGATCTATTACCTATCATAATTCCACCACAGGTGGGGCTATTTTTAATTATGAACACCTGACCGTTTCGGACCTGGTTTTTCAGGACAACCGCGCAAGACAGGGGGGAGCTATCTTCACCGAGTCGGGTGCGGGGGCAACAATGTCTGTTGAAAATTCGGTCTTCCTGCGAAATCAAGCCAGCGACGGAGGTGCCATCTACGGTCGGAGTCCGCTCACGGTAATTGACAGTTCATTTGTGGAAAATCAATCCACCAATAATGGTGGAGCGATCTATGCATATACGTTGACAGTGAGCGGATCCAGTTTTACAGAGAACAGTGCGCAGAAAAGCGGAGGTGCGATATATCATCTCACTGGAGAGTTTCAGGTTTCTGACTCGACTTTCGACGGAAATGTCGCGGGACAATACGGGGGCGGTATTTACCATTCCTATCGGCAAGTCTGGAACTGGGGTGGGACGACGATCCCGGACAGACCTGATGCCGGCTTGCGGCAGTCGGTCGTATATCTTAATCCTACCGAGATCACCAACTGTGAGTTTATCGAGAATTCGGCAGCCAACGGAGGGGGCATCTATTCGGTTGAATATATCGCACAACAAAACCCTGCGATTGATTCATCTGCCGATCCAAATCAAATTGTCAATACCAGTTCATCATTCGAGTTTGAGAATAGTTTTGATCCCCAGGTCATTCTGAGAGACTGCTCCTTTACCGGTAATACTGCAGAATTGGGAGGAGGGATTTTCAACCGCTCAGGGGAGATGCAGATCATCTTGAGCTCGTTTAGAGAGAACTCTGTCACTGGCTCTGGAGGAGGGCTGTGTAATTCAGGCAGTCTTAAGATTGAGAGGAGTAGCTTTGCAGAGAATTCTGCAAACGCGGGAGGGGGACTTTTAAATTCTGGCAACCTCTTAATAGAAGCGAATACAATTTCAGGAAATCATGCCGACTATGGTGGTGGAGTTTATATCTTAGCTGGTCAGCTGGCATTACAGAACAGTACGATTTCGGGGAATCGTGCGGGATTCATAGGCGGTGGTATTTATTCAGGTCCTAATGTGGTTCATGAGACTGGGGTTGCTGACTACTTAGTTCAAGATATTGCTGAAGCTAGATTCAATCCCTTATATGCAGTAGATTACAATTCCTCAAATAGCGTCCTCTCTACAATTGAATTCGCGAGTAGTGTTGTTCCTAATTCTTTGGATATGGACAGAAGCACTATTGCGATCACGAACAGTACTATCACAGGCAACTCAGCAAATTCTGAAGGGGGTGGTATCTACGGTTTCTCTTCCATCACCAATAGTATTGTCGCAGGAAATACGGCTCAAATATCTCCGCAAATTACAGGAGCTTTCTCTGAGAATTCGAATATCATCCAGGACAGCATCCAAGGCTTGCTCGACCCAGTACTCAGAGATAACGGCGGACCCACAAAAACGCATGCGTTACTCTTTGGTAGTGCCGCGATCAATGCTGGTGACAATGCCGCCGCGGAAGCTGCCGATTTAACCCACGATCAACGTGGCTCTGAATTTGGACGGATCTTCGATGACACCGTGGACATTGGTGCCTACGAACTTCATTCCATGTCATTTGTCGTCGATACCAATTCCGACATTGATGACGGCGATTATTCCCTCGGCCAACTATCACTTCGCGAATCCATCAAACTCGCAAACATGTTCTCCACACATGATACGATTACTTTTGCTGCCAGCCTTGCTGGTCAAACGATTATTCTCAACAGTGAGTTGTTGATTTCAGATGACTTGACAATCACCGGTCTGGGGGCCGAACAACTCACGATCAGCGGCAATCACAACAGCCGTATCTTCAACATTGATGATGGTGACAAAAACACAACCATCACTGTCGAAATCAGTGGACTCACCCTGACTGAAGGCTACGCCGAGAATGGTGGCGCGATTCTGAACAACGAAATACTGTCGATTACGGAGAGCACGGTTTCAGCAAGTGAAGCGATTCTAAACGGCGGGGGAATTTACCAAGCTGCTGGTTTGTTGACGATCGCCGATACTCTGTTTGCCGACAACCGGGCCAACCAGGATGGGGGCGGACTGTATAATTCCACGCAGGACCTGGAAATCTCAGGGGGCACATTCCTGCGAAATGTCGCAGACAGAAACGGCGGCGGTGTTTATACCCTGCAGGGCGTTTCCAGCTATGCACTCCATGAACCATCACATCTATCAGAGGGCATTTCTCTCGCATATTTTTTTCCCTCTTATGATTACGAATATAACTCAGTCACAATTACAGACAGCAGTTTTATCGAGAATTCGGCAACGAGTGGAGGGGGGGTATACGGTGGTTATACAGGCGGCCCCCTCATCATTGATTTTTTATCTGGTTGTGATGTCATCATCCCATCAGTTGTTTCACAAGCTACGACTTCCGGTCATTCCAATTCGGAATTCTTGTTAGTCGATATTATTTTTATGGGAAATACGGCGGAATATGGAGGTGCGATATCTAATTCTGCTGGCCTGTTAAATCTAAAAAATAGTTCAATTCAGAACAACTCCGCGTCTTACGCGGGTGGGGGGATCTACAATCATGGGCGACTCATCATTGAAGAGAACACAATTTCAGAGAATACTGCTAGAGTAGGAGGGGGGATTAAAAACTCTTCCGGCAACATGACAATAAAGAACAGTACTCTCTCAAACAACACCGCGACACAATATGGTGGGGGGATTAGCAACTTAGGTTCTCTTTCCATCATCAATAGCACGCTTTCAGGCAATCGTTCTGGTAACTTTGGTGGAGGTGTTTTCCAATATAGTGGTGGGTCATTTGTGCTACTGCCTCAAATCAGTTTAATAAATTCGGAAGATCCCTCTGAAATTACGTCACCCACAAACTTGATCGATCAAACACTAAGCGTCTTCATTTATCCTTTATTTGCTACCAGTAGTAGTTTGAATATCATAAACAGTACCATCACAGGGAACTCTGCTGAACAATCCGGTGGTGGCATCGCTTCACCTCCTGGCTATAATTACAATACCACAGCCACCATTACCAACAGCATTGTTGCCGGAAATACGGCGGCAGCTTTCGCCCAGGTCGACGGGCCCTTTGTTTATAATTCAAACATCATCCAGGACAGTATTGAAGGTCTGCTTGACCCGGTGTTAAGAGATAACGGCGGGTCCACTAAAACGCACGCCTTGCTGTCTGGCAGCGCGGCCATCAATGCGGGCAGCAATCAGGCAGCCTCAGAGGCGGGGCTCATCACAGACCAGCGCGGCGAGGGTTCGCAGCGTTTCAAAGAGGGAACCGTTGATATCGGAGCGTTCGAAGTGCAGGCCCCCTTCACCCAGGTTGATTTCCGGTTTGCTAACTCAAACTCGCGCAAACTCAACAATGGCGAGCAGGAACAGCTGCCTGAAAACCGGATCTGGCTGGACGAGGCAGGAAATTACTGGGTCGAAATCTGGCTCCATACACCCACTTCCACCACAGCGGGAATTCAGTCTGGCTACTTCGATTTGAATTACAACACCTCAGCCGCGACAGCCGTCAGTATCGAGTATGGCGCTGCCTTCGCTCAAAATCAGTCGGGAACCATCAATCAGAATACCGGGACGATAGAAAATCTCTCGGCAGAAACATCTCGTACCGACGTCGGCGACGATCAGTATACTCTGTTCGCCCGCATTCAGTTTCATGCGAACATGACAGAATCAACAGACGGCGAACGGGGCCGTCACCCCCGGACATCTGTAGTCAATCCTGGTATCACGGTCACTCAACTCAACATCCGCCTGACGGGGGGCGCTGCCAGCGAAGCGATTGTGAATCAGTCACCCGGTGATCCGATCTGGGAAGATCCGCAGCCTGCCAGCGACATTCCGGCCTTCGATGATCTGGTTCTGGAGAACCTGCAATTCGACTATTACGTGCAGCCAGACAATTTCTTTGCTGCATCCCATATCAGCCCGAACAATGAATCCACTTATCACAGCGGTCTGACATTGATCGACCTGCCCGGCAGCCCGGTTGTAGATGAGGCTGGCAATGAAACAGGCATGCTGAATGAACTTGATTCCCTGATCGGCAGCCGGGACGAAACAGAAGACGATCTCCCGAAAAAAACAACGTCCACCGATCACGATTCCTCGGCTGAAGAAGACGCCGATCAGTTCTTCAGTGACCTCACTGAAGAAACAGAGCTGATTGTCTTCTGAGCCGACTTCGGTCGCCCCAGACTGACAGAGCTCACATGATCTGTTACAAATGACTTTCTAGAGCGCATCACATTTAAATATAGCGTCTCGCAATTTAATCTACTCGGGCCAAACAGCCCTGGAGACGCTCCAGTAAAACTGGACACAGTCTAGCCGAAAATCAGGACCGACCCTCAGATAAACACCGGTCAGCAGTGATATGAGCAGTAAACCCCTTGTTTTCAAGGCATTCGAAATGAAATGCGTGGATAAAATGTGAACATTAATCACCATCAATCCCAGGCAAGTTTCTTCAAGTATTCTTTGTATCTACTCCAAATCACAGTAGTATACATCTTCATAGACTGAAGGTGTCCAATTGTTACAACAGCGTGATTCACAACCCGATAATCCCCCATGTTCCCATTCCACTGGTTAACCACTCTCCAGCAGCAATATCGCAGCCATTTCAGACAGAACGCGCGGATCAGACTGCGCCGGAATCGACCCCCCTGCATCGCGCGCGCCACCCCCCGCCATGTGGTCGAGTTGCTGGAAGACCGCACGCTGCTGACCGCCTTTACGGTGGTCAACACGAACGACTCAGGAGAGGGCAGTCTGCGGGCTGCCATCGAACAGGCCAACGCGAATGCCGGCGCGGATACGATTTCGTTTGACGCCGCGCTGGCGGGGGAGACGTTTATGTTTTCAGAGCAACTGAAGATTCTGGATGAGTTATCGATCGTTGGGCTGGGATCAGATCAGATGATTTTTCAGATTGATGGTGGTTCAGACGAGGATTTCAGTCTTATCTTCATTGAAGATTACGACAGCGAAAATCTGTTCTCAGTTGATATTAGTGGGATCAGCTTTGATGGTATTGGAAACGGTCGGGCCATTTACAGCATGAAAAACTTAACCGTCACAGACTGTCAATTTACGAATTTATCTGTACGGGGAAATGGTGGAGCAATCTCTGCAAAAAGGTATTTGACGGTTCACCACAGTTCGTTTTCGAATAATGAATCGGAGTATAGTGGAGGTGCGATTTACCATACCATTGCAAATGTTGACTTTAGACCAGATTTCTACTTCATTGTTACCGACTCATATTTTTATAAGAACATCGCCGGCTCCAGTGGAGGAGGTGTCTGCACTCATTCTGCGACACAAGAAGTGCTTGATGGGTATTCGGGCTTACAACTATCCTCATCAACATTTATCCAAAATGAAAGTTCCATAAGCGGGGGAGGAGTCGCTGTACTTAATGGCTGGATGGATATTTCAGATTCAAAATTTATTTCAAATACATCGGTGCGCGGTGGGGGGCTCAGTCAACAGCTGACATACTCATATCGAAATACAGATACGGCTTCGAAAGTGAGTGATTGTGACTTTATAGAGAATTCAGCATCTTACGGCGGTGGTGGATTCTATCAGGCCACGTGGTCTGAAGCCATTTATGAACTCGAGGGTAACGAAAGAGAATTGACTATCGCGGGGTGTGATTATCGGGGTAATACCGCTGGTGAAAGAGGAGGTGGGATATGTCTTACTTCTGGAAAAACTGATGTGACAATTCTTGATACAATCGTATCAGGGAATTCATCAGATATCGATGGCGGAGGTGTGTTCAGTTCGACAGAAAGTCTATTTGTTGATCGTTGTTTAATTGACAATAATTTCGCGGTTGAAGCTGGTGGAGGATTCCATTCCGTTCAACATCTGCGAATCACAAACAGCACGGTGTCAAAAAACGCGACGGAACAATTGGGAGGAGGGTTTTACACATCAAGAACTTTTTCAGTATCTGCCTGTACTGTTGTGTTGAATTCCGCGGGTGAGAGAGGAGGTGGAGTTTATTCTGATAACTTGTCAAGCTACTACAGTAGTGGAGGGACAAACTCGATTATCGCTGGAAATATAGCAACCAATTATGGTACGCAAGCATATGGAAATTTTCAGTGGAGTAACTGTATTATTCAGGACAGTATTGACGGCTTATTCGACCCCGTACTCAGAGATAATGGGGGAGATACGAAAACTCACGCGTTACTGCCTGGCAGTTTAGCGATTGATGCTGGAGATAATTCCTATGTCATCAATTCAGGGATGGAGTTCGATCAACGAGGTGCCGGTTTCTCAAGGATTGTCAATGGAACGGTTGACATTGGAGCCTTTGAAGTACAAGGACCTTTTACTCAAGTTGATCTCAGTATTGTTGATTTCAGGACAGATTCTGGTGAAAACGGCGAACTCGATTCGCTTCCACAGGGTTTGGACTGGATCAACGAATGGGGCGGGTACTGGCTGGAGATCTGGATCAGTACGCCAGCGACTGTCGACCTGGGGATTTTCTCTGCGGCCTTTGATCTGAGTTTCGATACTTCAATCACCACAGCAACGGCGATCGAATTTGGGGCTGCTTTCACGGTCAATCAGACTGGGATGATCAATGACCTTGCCGGGGTTATTGAAAACCTGTCTGCCGAAACCAGTCAGACCAATGTCGGCGACGACCAGCATGTTCTGTTTGCCCGCATTCGCTTTGAGTCAACCATCAGCGATGCAGTTGACCTGGATTTCGAAGGTCAGACTCTGAATCCGTTGAACCCCGCATTTTCAGTCAATCATCCCGAAATCCTGTTTACAGGTAGCGCTGCCAGCGAAGAAGTGCACGGACTCGCTCCGGAAACAGCCATCTACGCCAATCCGTTTGACCTGAACGATGACGATGTCATTAACTACCGCGACCTGATTCAACTGGTCAACGTCTATGGCGTCAGTCCCAGTGAGTCGAGTTCCGACTATGCCTGGTTCGCCGACTATGATCAGAATGATCGGGTTCTCAGTAAAATCGTCAGCTTTTGGCCAAGGTGGAAGGATTTGCTCTTTTAACGAGAGGGTATCATGTTTGCTCCACCGTGGTTTATGCCAGGCATTTTTAAAATCCGGCCCCAAGCCAATGGGCCTAAATGAGGTTTCAGGTTCTTCAAGTATCCACCCTTGCAAATCCGATAATCGAGTAGAAGGTACCTCGACCTTGGTTGCCCCTTTTTTGGGGAAATGTTCTATCACCAATCGTTCAAACTCACTAGATGCGCCAGTAGGGGTTCGATCCAGAGAGGTGGCATTAATTAGAAACTTGTGCTCGGTACCATTTATTATTGCTTCGAATTCAAACTCACATTCCTCATCTGCGTCGACTAGGCAAGAAGCTAGATTGTCGTCATAGCTGGTGATGATTCGTAGGTCCTGATCCTCATTTTGGTCAGAAGTAGCGTCTTGCTCAGATGAGTTATTGAATTCCTCAGATGAATTGTTGATGCATCTAATTTCTTTGGATAGTTCAACATTCGAAGCTTTATATATATCTATCCTATGGGATCCGATACTTTCGAACTGAAAATCAGATTCATACAAGAGTTCTTTGGCTTTGGGTTTTTTTTTGAATATGGCAGCTTTCTTGGCATTATTAGAGGTTGCAATAACGCCCAAAGAATAATACTCAAGGGAAATTATTTTTACACTAACCGGCTTAATTCCCTCTGACTCAAACTTATATTTAACAAACCGATCATGTTGAGGAACTTCCTCATCTGACCAATAAGTGCTTTCCCCAGGATTGACGATTAAATTGGCAACTTCATCCATCTTTTTATTGCCGCTCGCACGATATATTGTGATCTCTTGTGGGGGATTACCCTCTTTCACATCCAGTTTAAAATGGATATGGTCTTTAAAAATCGAAGGTAGGCCAGACTGTGCTGCAGCAAGTGGATTACTTGGCTTTACGTCCAAAATATCTGAGGGGGAGACGAAGTTATCACCAAGCAATTGCTCCCATACATCTAGCGTTAACTTCTCCCACCAATTTGGGAAACGATTCTCGCTATCAAGGTTCGGGCGATACTTTAGGATTGGGGCAGAGTTAAAGTCTGCTGGCATAATGCAGTCAGAAATATGGTCTTGGAAATCATCCAATACCTTTTCCATTTGAATGGAATTTGGATGACATACCTTTAACATTTTCGACCAATATAAGTGCTGGGTTCGCTATTCCAACAAACTTGATATACTGCTTAAAAAGCGAGTTTCTTGGATCCGATGCAATGCGGCGTCCAGCAGAGGAATAGCCCTGGCATGGCGGCCCACCAACTACTAGATCAATTTTATCTCTTTCTGCTTTAAGCTGCTTACCGTACTTATTCAAAAAGTCTTCTACAGAGTATGCTGATTTAGGCAGCCAATCTGGCCAATTAAATCTTATTTTATCTGGTCTATTGAGTTTGGATTCAGCCAGGAGGTTTGATTCAAGGGTGAGGAATGCATCATCGGTTTTCTCGATTGCAAATAACCCCTCCCATCCAGCCTGGAGCATTCCGAGGGACAGTCCTCCGCAACCTGAGAAAAGGTCCACAAACATTGGTTTATCGCGTTTCAATTTCCATCCTCGAAATTGTTAATAATGATTGTCTTAGATTGTTTTTGTTTAAAAAATAAGTTGTATCGGGGCGCCTTGGTAAAGAAGTCTCAACCCACAGCGCAGCTTCTCACGTATAAAAATATATGGAAAACAACTTAATCCCATGTTCACTTGTACCAAACTCTACCGGAATTGGTTCTCAAAAACAATCCTCTTTGCAATTCAGCAAAAAAGCTAAGCCTAGGGGTAAACTGTTTTCTGATGGAGGTTTGGGGGATACAAATCTTGACTTCTTGTTCTGGAAAATATGTTTCTAATTTGAAACGCTTTTTCTCATGAAAGAAGTCTCTAAATTGATGCTAAGGTACAATGTGATAAAGATCTTTCAATATTAGTTTTCCAGATCTAGCAATTGTAATGCAGGCATTGTTGTACGCATTTCTAACTCAATATTAGAAGCATTAGGAATGGTTTTGGATACTTGATGTCGTTTATAAAAATGGACCCGTTATGGCCAGAGAGTATGCTTCTCACGTAGAAGAGATTGCAGCTATATTGAAAAGGAAATATGGAGACCCAAGCCACCATAACCCCCGGAATCCTTTGCAGGATCTTTTTTTTGTGATTTGCAGTATCCAAACTAATGAAGTCAGCTACAGAGAGACTTATAGACTATTCCGAAACCGGTCAATATATTTTCAGCAGTGCTGTTGGAACCCGGAAACCGTAAGTCTTCTGTTTTTACCGATGCAATGAAACCTTTACGTGAAATTGAATCTGAGTTGAGAAAAGATGCTATGCCAATTGTTGCTAGAGCTCTATCCGAACGAAGGCAAGATGAAACACGATTGCAAAAACTTGAAAAAATAGCAGCCAGTGGTGATGATCCAGAAGCAAGGGAGGAAGCAGGAAGTCTAGCGGAAGAGTTGGAGAAGCAAAAATTGCCAGTACTTCCCCAGCTAATCGTTGATGACTCGACCGCAGAGAAATTAGCAATCATCTTATCTGAGCAAGGGGCGCGAATTGCCAGTATGTCATGCGGATGCTGACAGTTTTCTTCAGTGGCTGGTAGGGCGCAAGCTGGCGCCAACAACGGTCAATAAACGAATCCAGGTTGCCCGTTCTTTTTTCAGTAAGATGAAACGTCGAAAGCTTATCGAAGATAATCCGTTCGATGGGGTTGGCATGCTCCCCATTTTCTGATCCATTTGTTATGAGAGTAGAACA